>Ga0208373_1000991_pt1 | contig 41670 bp, 52 predicted proteins | sample RifOxyC2_FD_184036 | JGI IMG/M metagenome (GOLD analysis project Ga0208373, IMG submission 184036) | Soil microbial communities from Rifle, Colorado - Rifle Oxygen_injection C2 (SPAdes) | ecosystem: Environmental > Terrestrial > Deep subsurface > Rock core/Sediment | place: Rifle, Colorado...
TTCATCTATGTTTAACCTCGCTTATTTTATACGTCAGAAATACCACTCATCTATGATGAGTGGAAAAGCCATGCTTATCCTTCTGATATACATGGACTTGTATTTCTGATCGTGATCAAGAACAAGCATGATTGCTAGCAATCATGCCACCGGTCCGATGAAAATGAAGACATTTTCAGCGTGCCAAAATCTGTGATTTTGTGCATTTGACCGGTGGTTCTTGACATTTTTTACTGTTTCTCTTTTGCAATAAAGGCTTTTTGCGACATTCATCTATTCGCACGTTATAGTGCATTATTGCCGTCGCTGCAAGGCATAACCCAATCATAAAACGCACGTACACACATAAGTGTGCAGTGCAATGAACATTCGGGTGAGCCTATGATGCCTTATGTATTTGCAGAGCGCGATATCCTATATTATTCTTTAACATAACATAAAGCAATGTCATCATTTTTCTAGCGACGGCAACGATTGCCTTGTTATGTCCTTTGTGTGTGAATTTGAGATAAACTTTTTTTAAAATCCGTTTTTCCATCCACTCTGTGAGTGGTGGTGTCGAAGGGCTAGCGTAAACTTTTTTAGTTCTTTTTCTTAAGAATTTTATCGAGGGGAACGAAAACAATAGTAACGAGTAGTTTTATCGTTCACCCTCTGATAAAAAAAAGCTCCGAATAGCTTTAGCTATGCAGAGCTGGAATAAAAATTTTTCTAAAAAAGGTGATAACATGAGAAAAGAAAACCCCGCTAGATTTAGCTCTGCAGTCGGTGAAGCTCGGATGCATTGCGAATTTAAGATTCGCTACTGTCACAAAATTTTTGACAACGAAGTTTACAGAAATAAGATGCATGAGCTGCTTTTGGAAGCAGCTCAGCGTTACCAAATTCCCACAGGGGAATTTGGCTTTGACAGTGATCATGTTCATTTCATGGCGGATATCGGATTATACTTACGCTCAGAAGTTGCAAAACTTCTACGCGGATATATCGGGAAGAAATTTTTTGAGTATTTTCCTGAATTGAAGAAAAATAAGTGGGAAGGAGGATCATTTTGAAATTCTGGATTATGGAATCCGAGTTATTATATTGGTTCTCCAAGAAGTTTAGCAGATACAATAGCATACATTCAGAAACAGAAATATGGTTCTAAAGGACGAGGAAAAACACAATCGACACTAGATAACTTCGCATTTTAGTGCGAGCGACCTTCGCCGAAGGCGAACATACCGTCCAGTCTAGGACTGGCGGTGGTCGCGAGCATTATTTGATACGTCAGAAATACCACTCATCTATGATGAGTGGATAAGCAAGGCTTATCCTTGTGTTATCTCATAGACTGGTGTTTCTGATCGTGATCAAGAACAAGCATGATTGCTATACAATCATGCCACTGGTCCGATGAAAATGAAGACATTTTCAGCGTGCCAAAATCTGTGATTTTGTGCATTTGACCAGTGGTTCTTGACAAATAATAAAAAAAATTTATACTCCGCATCCTGCTGCTGTTGCAGCTGCTGTTGAGTCATAGCCAAATCCTGGTCCTGGACTTACTGCACTCAATTGGGTCTGGCATTCTGCAGATGGAGTATTCATTGCGTTGCATATTGCTGCAAGATAGCTTGCTGAATCTCTTCCTGCATTGCTTTGGACTCCATTAATGACCAGTGTAGGACTTCCCTGAACAGCATATTTCTCATTCAATGCCTTATCAGTATTGAATAACGGGAATCTTCCTGAAAGCCATGATGCTTGATCATTGAAGCTCTTCATTATGCTAAACTCTTCGTCTGATGCTGTCTTACAGGATTCAAGTGCTGTCTTGTCAATATTCAATGAAGCAATACATGCATCACTTGCAGTTGCACTTCCCTGTCCTGCCGTGTCATTAAGGAAGCATGCTAGATATGGAAGATACTTTGTGTTTTGTTCTTTTTGTATGCAATATTGTGTCAATTGTTCCTTGATTTCTTTTTCACCATGCATTGCATAGTATACAAATCTGATTTTGAAATCCACTTTATCACCTAATGTTTTTGCTGCCGGCAATATTCCTTTTTCTGATTGTGTTCCATAAGGACAATGGCTCATAACAAACAATTCAACAACAGGCTTGTCTGTTTTTGGGATATTTTCAGGTTGAGTTGGTGTAGGTGCTGCGGCCTCAATAGGCTGGTTCATGTCAATTCCTGATGGAAACAAGAATGAACCGTCCTTTCTGGCATAACTGTCGTAGATCCTTCCGGCAACATTTAGTTTTAAAGAATACATGTCACCCTCATCCTTGATAGAGTCAATGCTCACAGCCTGTCCTGGAAGCATCTTCGCTAAATATGCCATTGTTTTTGTTCTTAACTCGTCTTCTGATATGCCTGTAGTGGCGCTTATACTTGGCTTCATTAGAAATGAGACAACTAATGCAATAGCAAGTATCAATGCAATTATTCCAAATGCCCATGCTGCAGTAGCATAAGTCTTATGCTTCTTATGCTCTGAATGTTCCATATATACCTTATGTTTGCTTTTATGTTTCTTATCTTGATCCATAATATCACCTCACGATATCCCCTAGCATACCGATTTAAGACTTATTTATATATTTTATGAAAAACTTTAAAAACAAGCTCTTTTAAGGCATATTATGCTAAAAAAGATCAAGAAGAAATATCATGAAAGCTCTTTCAAGAAATCTGTAATGTCAGTAAAGAATAAGCCATTATTGCTTTTTTATATATTATTGCTTGATGCTGCGTTTTTTGCAATATTCTGGATACTTAATTATTTAGTCAATACAGCATTGCCTTCTGATCCACTATTTGTTACAAGATTCCAGTCAAGTACAATGCTATTGATAGTTATGTTTCTGCTTACTGTATTATATTTTGTAATTATCATACTAATATATTCATTCTTTAGCCTAATTATTTTAGGCAATATCAAGAAATTTGCATTCAACCATAAACATGACTTATCACTCTACAAAAGAATGTTTTTCCTGAATCTTGTCCTGTTCATAATGTTCTTTATACTTCTTGTCATATTTAACATCATATTGACATTGATAATCAATAAGAGTGTATGGATTGCTTCAATAATATTTGTCTTAATGGCATTAATAATTATTATGGCGTATGCATTCTATAATTTCAGCCATTCAGCATTCATACTGGGTCATGAGCTTAGGTCAAATCTAAAACAGAGTTTTAGGAATATATTCACAAAAAGCTATTGGGGAATTATACTTTTCAACCTAATAATTCTAGGAATTTATGTTTTAGTGTATATACTGCTTGGAGCAGCTTTTGGGGATATTATTGCAACCAATTATACACAATATGTAAATACCTCAAGTATTGTAAGTCTGGTATTGATATATGTCCTTTACACCTTCAATAGGATCTATTTCTTTTTTATTACAGAAAAAAAGCTAGGCATTAAAAAATCCTCTGCCCATGACTAAGATATCAGCGCCAGCATCAATTATCTTTTTTTTATTATCATTGTTGACGCCGCCATCTACCTCTATGGCAAATCTTAATCCTTTCTTCTCCCTGATTTCTTTTAGCTTCCTTATCTTGCGCAGAGATGTTTCTATGAATTTTTGTCCTGGAAGTCCTGGATAAACAGACATTATTAGAACAAGATTTATTTTGTCAAGATACTTCAATTCACTTAATGGAGTGTTTGGATTTATTGATATCCCTATGAATTTATGGTTTTTCTTCAGGAATTCTATTGTCTTTGGAAAATCATGCTTGATGATCTCATTATGGAATATGAACATGTCAGCTAATGGAAAGAAATCCTTAAGATATTTCTTATAATTCAACACCATGAAATGAGCCTCTTTTTTCTTTAAGCATTTGATCTTCCTTATTTCAGAAGGCTTAAAACTTTTTTGCTTGACAAATTTTCCATCCTCTATATCCAGATGGAGAATGTCAAATTCCGAGTCTTTCTTTGCAAGAGCATCATTGATATCCTTGATCATCTCCTCTGTTTTCTGCTTATTCTTCTTTGCATCAAAATAAAACCCTAGTATTGAAGCTGAAATGCGTGTCATGATATTCTTGTTCTATGTATATTTATTAATTTTATGGCAAAAGACTTGTGTAAACATTAATTAATAAAATTTTTATATTACCGATCAACTAATCATGTTATGAATCACATTATGGGCTTTATTGCTTCTGATCATAGAGGCTACTGGCTTAAGGATTATATTAAATGGAAGCTGTCATTGATTGATCTTGGAACTTTTTCAGATAGAAAGCTTGTTGATGAAGTGGATTATGCAAAAAGGCTTGTCAAGTATGTTAAAGAGCATAAATGTTATGGAATACTCATTTGTGGGTCTGGATTTGGCATGGATGTTTCAGCAAACAGGCATAAAGGGATAAGGGCATGCATCTGCAGAAATGTTGTGGATGCTGAATGGGCTCGAAAGCATGTTGATGCAAATGTCCTTGTCCTTGCAGCAGAATTCACCAAAGGCAGGCAGGCAGAAAAGATCGTTGAAACATTCTTCAAAACTAAATTCTTAGGATTAAACAGGTATAAAAGAAGAATAAAGAAGATGGATAGATAAAATTTTTAATTCTATAGTGATTACCCTATTTTATGGATAAATTGAATTTCAGGATTGAACTGGACAACATCCTTACTCCATCAAGAGAAACATTATTTGATTGGTATAATTCTAAACATAATGCATCATATGATTTCAATAAAGTGAAAGAGCATGATCTATTGATTATTTTTAACATACAGAGACCAGAACTCATAAAGAATATGCAAGAATTTTACAATTCCGATGAGTTTAGATTAATCAAGCCTTATGAAGAAGCTGTTGAGTTAATTAAAATAATTAAGCCATTTTCTAATTTAAATATAGTCGTTGAAAGGCCTAATATTAAGATGCTGGATTCCATCTCTTTTATTGAAGAGTATTTTGGTAAACTTAAAAACACGCGGTTTACAAATCCTTATGACCCAAAAAGTGTAGGTTTAACTAAAAACACCTGGGACAATGAATGGAAGATTGATTTAGTCGTTGAGCATGTATTGTCAGAGGCAATGCAAGCAAAAGAAGATAGAAGGCATGTAATCCTTCTAAATAAGCCCTATAATCAGTCTGAAGAAGTGGGTGGAATAATCAGAGTCAATGATCATAAAGAAATGCTAGAAAAGATAATGGATTATAGGAATATTGGAGAGAATGAGAAGAGTCTTTAATTTCCGTTCTTTCTTCCACCGAACATTTTTGCGAGAACATTATCCATCTGTGCTTTTTGCTCTGGTGTTATTTTAGTTATTCTGTTCCTAGGGTCTTTGTCATATTTACCATTACTGTTTGAATTCCCATTACTGCTATTGCTATTATTAATACTATTATCCTCTACTTTATTCTCTTTTGCAACATGATTGATCTCCTGCATAATATCATTTATTTCCTTCACATCATGGGCTGTCTTTTCCTTGAACATCAATACATCTGTACTGTAATTAACAATATTCTCTGCTGTCAATCCAAATTTCTCAAAAAGTTCATCAGGCTTGCCTGATTCTCCGAACTTATCATTAATGCCGAGTATTTTTACAGGAATCTTTGATAATGATAATGCTTCACTCACAGCAGATCCTAAGCCACCATAAATAGAATGTTCTTCTACTGTAACAACTGCCTTGCATTTACTTGCATATCTCAATAATAGATCCTTGTCCAATGGCTTTATAGTATGCATATTCATTAGACATGCACTGATATTTTTTTCACTTAACAGATTTGAAGCCCTCAATGCCTCTGAAACCATCATTCCACATGCAACAATCAGGACATCATTGCCTTCTCTTACAATATTTGCTTTCCCTAAATTAAACTCTGAAAATTCATTTGTTATGACAGGCCATGGCTCTCTTGAAAGCCTTAAATAACAAGGCTTGTTAATCTTCAGGATTGCATCAAGAGCCTTTTGCGCCTCTAAAGCATCTGAGGGAATAACAACAGCAAAATTGGGCATAGTCCTAAAAACAGAAATATCCTCTTCACACATCTGACTCACGCCATCCTGTCCTAAACTAATCCCTGAATGGTGTCCAATGATCTTTACATTAGAATTATTAATCGCAATTAATCTAATCTGATCATGACCTCTTAAACAGAATGCGCTGAAAGTGTTTGTTAAAGGAATCTTGCCTTGTATTGCAAGACCATTAGCCATTCCAAACATGTCCTGTTCAGAAATCCCTACTTGAATAAATCTTTCAGGATGCTTATCAGCAAATTGCTTGACTCTTGATGATTCACCAAGATCAGCTGTCAGTACAACAATCTTATCATTATCAATCTCTGATAATCTTCTTCCATATCCGTCACGGGTTGAGATTTTAGATATCATTTCTCATATCCCTCTTCACCCAATTCAGAATTTTTATTTTCAGATTCGTAATCTCCAAATTCATCGTCAGAAAATACGGATTGATTTTTAAGTTTTCTCATTATGGTGAACACAGATTGCGCTCCTGCCATAAACATCTGCTCTGCAAGCTCTTTCTTTGAAAGATCTCTCATTTCATCCTTATGCCTCTTCCATAAATCAGGAAACATCTGTTCAACTTTATCCATCACCATATCAAACATACTGTCAAGATCATCATCAGAAATCTCAATATATGAATCTAGTATTTCCTCGTCTGATAACTTGTCTGCTTTTCCTAGCTTAACACAGTCTATGCAAATAAATATTTTTGAATTCTTCGAGCTTTCAGGACAATCTATCTCTTTATTGCAAAATGTGCATTTTATTTTTATCATCTCTTCTTCATAAATATCAGTATGATATTTGCTGTTAAAGCATTTGTCGCACATATGATCATGCCAGTCCCTGTTATGCGCCGAAATTTTCTCACCGCATTCTTTGCAGTCATAATTCATATCTTCATTGTGTTCCATGTGAATTGTTTTCTTCTTCTCTTTAATGGTTTTAGGATCCATAGTCTCTGAAAAACATCCTTTTGCCCAGATGCTGTCTTTCTCATCGAAATCATCATTATTGCCTTGTTTCATTTTTCAGATATTCTTTAAATATTTTTAGGTAGTCATCCATGTAATGCACACTCCCAGAAATTCTCTGGATTATTAAGCACAATGTTGTTTTTAAGCGCTTGTTTTCCAACATTCTCTGATTTCTCTCGGAGCATTTCAATGAATTCAGTGTTTTTTATGAATATCGGATTTATCTTTTTTTTGAATAACAATTCGTATTTGGAGAGAGAAATACTTTTGTTTCCATTCTTATTAATGACAAGTATGTCTATATCTGAGGATTGTCTCTCGCTTCCCTTGGCGTAGCTTCCAAATAGCACAACTATATCTTTTGTATCTAGTTCTGACGTTATCTTGCTTATTATAGGATTTTTCTTTAGATATTCTTTCTTCTCTTCTTCTGAGCTTATAGCAAGATAAGATTTTATTGAAGGATTATCAGTATTTAGTGCAACTGTTTTGGATTTTCCCACTAATTCTTTAAACACTAGATCATCCATTCCTTGGAGTGTTCTGTAAAAAGTCGCATAAGGAATTTTAAGGATTAAGCTGAGTTTGTGCATAGTAAATGCTTTTCCCATGTTTTTCCCCAAATAGTTTATAATCTTAAGCTTATTATCCATTTTTAGATAACATTATCCATTTATGATATATAAATTTATCTATTTACTGAATTATTTCACCATCGGTATAGCGTGAATTAATAATCTTGTGACTTTCTCAATATTTTCTTCAAATGTTTTCATTACAGCTTCCCATGTTACAGGCTCTTCTCCGATTTTCCAACTATCATAATCAGTTGACATTGCTATAGCAGCATAAGGAATGCTTAATTCATTTGCTAATATAGCTTCGGGAGCGATAGACATATTGATGATATCTGCACCCCAAGATCTGAACATATGGCTTTCAGCTCTTGTTGAGAATCTTGAACCTTCTATTGTTACGACAGTTCCGTTCTCATGATGTTTTAATTTCAATTCCTTACAACCATTAATCAATATTTTTCTTAACCCTGTATCAAATGGATCAGCCATAGATGAATGTATTGGCTTATGGGGCTCAAATGTTTTATGATAACTAACATCCCTTAATCTTGTGAAATCAATGAATTGGTTAATGATTACTAAATCTCCTCTTTCAATCTCTTCTCTTAAACTGCCTACTGCAGTTGTTGCAATAATATGCGTGCAGTCCTGTTGTTTTAATGCATAGATATTTGCCTTGTTATTTACAAATGTTGGTGGTATTGTGTGTTCTCTGCCATGTCTTGAAATAATCACAACATCTGTGTTTCCTATTTTTCCGATTTTTATTGGAGAGCTCGGATTTCCATAAGGTGTTTCCACATGAATATCCTTTGCATCTTTCAAAATGTTCGGATTGTCTAATCCTGAACCGCCAATAATGCCTATCTTAACCATCTTCCAATTCCTTCATTGCTTTTTCATATTCTTCTTTGTTTGGAGCTTTGCCATGCCATTCTGGCTTGTTTTCCATGAATGAGATGCCTTTGCCTTTGATTGTATCAAATATTATTATTACATTTTCGTTTGAAATCCTCAATGCATCATCAAATGCAGTCACTATTTTTTCATAGTCATGGCCATCAATCCTTATTACCTTATATCCAATATCAGTCAATTCGTGATCAAGATTTTTCAATTCCTTAATGTCATTAACATAACCATCAAGCTGTATTTTGTTGTTGTCTATCATTATTATGATATTGTTTAATTTGTATTTAATGATTGTCTCTAATGATTCCCATACCTGTCCTTCATCTAATTCACCGTCGCCAAGCAAACAAAACACTTTGGCTTTATTCTTGTCAAGCCTTAAGCCAAATGCAATGCCTGCACTTATTGATAATCCTTGTCCTAGACTTCCTGATGTTGTCTCCATTAAGTCAAATTTTGATTTATCTGGATGTCCTTGCAATCTTGAATTTAGCTTTCTGAAAGTCATGAGTTCAGAAACATCAAAATATCCTGATCTTGCTAGCAGGGAATAATACACAGGACAGGCATGGCCTTTGCTTAAAATAAATCTGTCTCTTTTTTCATTTGAAGGATTTTTAGGATTATGATTCATGAAATTAAAAAATAAAACAGTGAGAAAATCAGCAGCACTCAATGATCCTCCAGGATGTCCAGAACCTGCATTGTATATCATAGAAATAATATCTTTTCTAACATCACTGGCTATTGCCCTGAGCTCTGCAGCATCAGAAATCTTATTCATAATAAAAAGGAAAGCTGATGATTTATATATTTAGTGGTAAATTTTTTAAATAAAGAGTTTTATCCAGGCAATATGCTTATAAGGAAGTATGCTGCAAAAGACAGAAAGGCCGTTGAGAATATCCATTTTAAGGTTGGCATTACAGCATATTCCATGAGCAGGAATCCTGAAAATAAGAAGACTTATTCTAAATTAATAGAGTATCATGTTACTAAAGAGCCAGAGAGCTGTTTTGTCTTAGAGAATGATGGCAAAGTGGCCGGATATCTGGTTGGTTGTTTAGATGATAGGAATTATAAGGATGTTTGGATTACTGTAAAAGCCTGTAGTGATTTTTTATTTAGATATTTTAAATTGAACAAGAAAGACAGAAGGTTTTTTTATTGTCAGATAAGGACATTTTTTACAGCATTATTAGGAATAACACCAGAGTTTAGGGTCAAGAAGCCAAAGAATGCGGGACATCTTCATATGAACCTATTGCCAGAGTGTCAAGGAAAAGGACTTGGATCATTGCTAATAAAAAGATTCTTGAAATATGCGAAATCCAAAAAAGTTAAGGCAATACATGCAGATGCTATTGAAGCATCTTTCGGTAATAACAAGAATTTCTGGATAAAGAATGGCTTTGAAATATACAGCAGAGAAGAGACAAGATTCTGGAAAGACATATATCCAAAAGAGAAGATGTATATTGTATGCTATTATAAAAAATTATAAAGTCTCTAATTCTTCCTCTGCAAATTTCTTTACAGCGCAAAGAAATATTATTTCTTGCGCCCCCAAAAAATTCTATAATGTTTCTAATTCCTCCTCAGCGAATTTTTTGATGGCATCGAAGTTCTCTACAATCATCTTTGCTTTTGCTTTTCCGAAACTGAATGGATACTTATCATCTTCAGATCTCTTAAGAATTATTAGCTTGTTTCCCTTATATTCACCGTATTCTATCATTTTTGCCTCCGGCTAAAATGCAAGAAATACAGGGTATTTCTCTGCATGTTATCACCTAACATAGCAGAAAAATCAGGTATTTTAAAAGTTAGTCATTTTATAATACCTAACTAACAATATTTATATATATTATTATAATCCTCTCTCTGGGGTGTATGATTATGGATGAAAGACCATCTTGGGATGAATACTTCATGAATATTGTCAGAGAGATAGGCAAGAGAGGAACATGTGATAGGGGAAGGACAGGGTGTGTTATTGTGAAAGATCATAGGATCCTTGCAACTGGATATGTTGGAAGCCCTCCTGGATTAAAGCACTGCGATGAACTAGGGCATATATTAAGAAAGGTTACTTATGAAGATGATTCAGAGCATATGCATTGTGTAAGGACAATTCATGCTGAACTGAATGCAATATGTGCAGCAGCAAGATTCGGCATATCATTAGAAGGAAGCACTGTCTACATGAAACTTGAGCCATGTGAGGCATGTACAAGAGCACTGATTGCAGTAGGAATAAAAAGAGTTGTCTGTGAAGGCAAGTATCATGGGGCAAAAAGAACATTAGAGATGTTCAATGAAACAGGAATAAAAGTCGAATACCTAAGTGATGAAGTGATTGAATATAAGGATCAGAAAGTGAAATAAAATATCTTTTTGATATTATTTATTATCAATTGATAATTTTTATTATCATAGAATCCCTAATTTACCTTCCTGCTCTTTTATCTTTAATGTCGTCTTACATCAATCTTATTCCGTCTTTCTTTATCTCTAGAATTAGCTTGTTCTTCTTATCTTCAAATTCTTTTAAAGTGTAATAGTGTGGCTGTATTTCCTTATAGTATCTTTTTTCTATATTATCGATGGTTTTTGTGATATCAAGTTCAAGAGATGTGTTCTTCTTTTTGAGGATTATTGCAACATCAATATCTGATGATTTGTTGAATGTCCTTTTTGCGTATGAGCCGAAGAAATAAACTGCTGCAATGTCTTCCATGTCAATATTTGTAATCTCATATATGAAATCCCTTAAAATATTCAAGATTCGGAAATCAGGATTGTTCATGGAAGATTTCTCTTGTCTTATCACATCTAAAATGAATGCGTTATAAGGATTGTTCATGTTCATCTTGTAATAATATTTATTTCCTATGTGTTCAGATATTATTATTTCGAATTTTTCCAGAAGCATCAGGAATTTAGTCAATACCTTATTGCCTAAATTTGTCAGTTCATGTATTTCCTTTCTGCTTACTGCTTTTCCTGGGGCTTCGCTTAAAACAAATAGTATTTTCCATGAACTTCTTGTTCCCAGGCATATGTCTAGCATCATTTTAGTAATCCCCATATGAGTAGGATATATGGTTTTACTATCTCATCTAGAAAATAACTTGATTTCTGTGCATTTATGTTCGTCTTGATATTGAAATCTTGAGTATAATACTGTGATTTGCCTCTTTCTTGCTTTTCCCTCCTCAACAAAATTGGAAGGGCTCTCTCTTTTAATCTCTCAACATTATAATAAGTTGTTTTTGCTTCTCTTAGCAATCCTAATAGTTTCTCTTTCAATTTTTTATCAATTATTGCTTGCTCTAATATATCTAAGGTTTTCGAATGAATATCCGGACTTGATACTTTGATATTGAATTTTTCTGCAAGGAAAAGCTTTGTGATGTCATGCATTGCATAATACCCTGATATAATGCTCCACCTAGGGAAGTCAATGATATTTTTCTCTGAATGCCTAAGATCTTCTTTGTATGCTAATTCGTGGAATTCTATGTAATTGTTCTTCTCAGTTGCAGGCAGCAACTCCCAATTGTTTGATGCTTCTTTGTTCATAATCCACCTTGGTGCTTTCTATATACTCTTATTTATAAAGATTTCCACTTAAGTGCTAGATTCTGAGCACTTTAGTGCTATTTGGTCATTATCCAATAATTAAGAAATAGGATTTATTATAAATATCCTGCGGGTGGTTGTCCAGTGTCTATTGAATCCCTGGTTTATCTTCTTGTGCTTTCAATAAGTCATTTCAGGATATACGGCTCTACATTCACAGCAATTGGTTGTTTTCTGGACATTTTAATTAGTATTACTCCTCTGGGAAAAATTCCCTATTAAAACAGGCATCGCACATTCCATTATGCCAATCTTTGTTATGTGCTGAAATCTTAGCCTTGCATTTTGAGCAGTTGAAGTTCATCTCTTCATCATGCTTCATGTGGAAAGTGCGCATTTTGGCTTTCATATCTGCTGGACCTAAAGTTTCAGCGAAAGAGCCGTCTGACCAAATGCTTGGCTCTTCTACGTCCTTTCCGTCGAGCGTTTTTTGTGTCATTTTGGCACCCAGTATCTTGTTCTGCCGTCAATCTTAAAAAGTTTGTGAAGTTCTTTGTTTATTTTATCAATATTAATTTTTTCAAAGTCAAAATTCTCACCAAGCCATTCAACGATTCGTTTTTTGTATTCTTTATGATTTTTATTTTTCTTGATTTTTTGAAGTTCATAATATCCTCCTATACTTCCACAGTCTTCTGGTGGGCAGGCACGCTCACCTGCTAAGCAAAAAGGGATAAATGGCGCATCACTGGAATCTAGAATCTTTTCGACAATCAATGTATGCTCCCAATTGTCTCCGAAGTCATAAGCATAGTTAAACTTCTGTTTTTCTGAATTAATGAGTAAATTTATTTTTGTTTTTAAAGTATACTTTTGTATGGGTTTGCTTTTCTCCTGTTCTTTAAGAATCTTATTTAATTTATTCACATCTAAATTGGCTGAGTCATTCTTCATCTTTGTCTGCTCAAGCATTTTCAGGAATTCAGGGGATTGAAATAATTTCTTGAAGCTACTCTCTGCAAGGTTATGTCCTTCTTCATCGGCAGAAATACGCACATCACTAATCTGAAATTCAAACATATGATAGTTGTCCCAGCCCATAACTATTTGGATTGTATCATGCAACTCTTGAAACGTGATGTCATCTTTAATAAGAAACCTGCGCCAAATTTTAGGAGTTATCTCTTCCAAAGTTATTTTAAGCTGAAGTATTCTTGTCATGGATCCATCCCTTCAATGGTTTTCAATTTTGTTGTTAATACAATGATTTCTTTTATAGTCCTTATTTTTTCAAGCAGGTCTTGTGGTACGAGCCTTTCTATGTTTTCTTTTGGGTATGTTATCTTCTCAATCTTTTTCAGACATAAATCCATTAGTTCATTAGTTATCGTGTCTGCGTGTTTTTCTATCATTGCCTGCTTTATAGTCTCTTTCAACTCTTCCTCTCTTTTCTGCAGCGCCATAAGCTCTCTCTTTATGTTGTAATATTCCTCAAGAGTATCTTTGTCTACAATGCCGACATCTGTCGCTGGCTTGTATGTTGTGGAGTAGAAACGTTGGAAATCAAGAGAAATTGTTTCTTTAGTAATAACTGCTTCTCGCCCTTTTTCTGTGAGAGCTACAACAACCATTGCAAAGCTTATCCCAACATTGACCTCTTTTAGATATCCTTTCTCTATTAATTGGGATAAAAGGTCTTTTGCCTGCTGGATGGTGAATTCCCCTAACTCATGCCACACTATCTTAGAAAGATTATTCTTTCCATAATTGATTTTCAGATTGCTGATAAACTCCAAGATTTGCAGTCCTGTCTTATTTGTGAATGTAGTCATGCTGTTCCTTCCTATAGATATTTCTTCTTATCGAAATCATTCGGGATTTTATATGTGCTGCTGATGTTTTTTGCAGAGACGATTCGGCTTACTCTGAATTTTCTTATCGCCTTGCGAAGATGGCAATATGCTATGGCATATTTGCTGTTTTTGTAATAGATATCTATATCACGTTTGATGGCTTCACCAGATTCCATGTCAAAATATCCTATCTGCAATGTGGTCAGTCCGTTAAAGGCCTTTTCAATCTTCCGATACACTGCTTCATCGATTTGGTTGTTAAACGAGTCATATCTCCGGCGTAAAATGTCTTTTTTTGCATTGTTGGCCTCTTCCTTAGGCAAAAGCGATTCGATCTTTTTCAAAAGAGGCTTTAGGCCTGTCTTGTCCACCAGAGGTTCATCATAATAATCATTCTCCCATGGTTCTGAAGGATTTATAAGCAGCCCTTCATCATATGTCTTCAATACATGATATATTTTCTTAAGCTCTTTTTGGCTAAGTTCCATTTCATCCCTGCAGTGATTATGCCGCTCAGTACCCATATTGCTTAGGTGCATCTCCATGACTCCCTAAAATTGATGGATATCTTTTATTTTTGTCTATACTATCGAATCCGACTACTTCTATTTCAAACTTGTGCATATCCCCAAAATCGAAGAGGTATGCAAATTTCTGTCCTCTTGAAAAGCCGAAAAGACCCACTTTTGCTTTGTCGGCTGTCTTTCTGCCTTCAGATTCATGTGGGCAAGTGTATTCTGCATCAAAGTCCCCTTTGAACTTATTATCCATAAAAAAGGAGTATAAGTGATCATTGCACCATCCAATGGATTCCTGGATTGAATCATGCAAATCTTTTAAGGTGTTTGTGGATTTTAGCTCGATCTTTCTCCAGACACGTTTTTGGTAATAAAATTTTACCTTGAATATTATAGTCTGGCCCGGATCAATATTTGCAGGAATAAATGGCATACTTATGGCCTTGATTTCTAACACATACTTTTTGAGGGATTCTATAATTCTATCTATCTTCTTCCTCTTATCAGGGTGTCTTAGAGGGAGTTTTTCAATATCCTCAAGTTCTGCCATCAACTCAAAGAATCTTCTGCCCTTATTTTCTGGAAGAGAGAACAAGAGTAAATCAAAATCATAATCAGCATATTTCTTCATATTTTTCTGTATTTGATTCAACACAGGTACAAGCCTCTTGCCTGCTTCCAGTATGAAATCTTCATCACTTATATCAGGAAACTCCTGCTTTACCTCCTCTGAAACTTTTCTGGAAAGAATCATTCTATCTATGAATATCTCAAGTTGTTCTATTAGTTTAGTGAAATCTTTGGTCCTAATGCCGAAACATCGCGCTAAGTCAAGATTTGCATCATATAGCTTCAATACTTCTTTTGCAGAGTTTAGTTTTACCATTTCAATCATTCCACCTTATTGTTTCAAGTATCTTATGAACCGCTATATCAAGATGCTCCTTTTTCTCTATTTTCATGATGCCCTTGATTCCTCTGAGCTGATTGTATCTTGTGAAAACGTCATTATCAAAACCATTGACGTGTATCTTCTTCTTTTTCCTTCGATCATATCCTTTGGAGAGGGTGAATAAGTCATCATTATTGACGTGCAATAGTTCATGTATAATAATATTCTGGACTAATTCTTTCCGCAATGCAATATTTGCAATCCTTTGCAATTTATCATTTATGAAAATAGCATAATCTTTTGGTCGCGATTTTTTCTCTTTTATCTGTGTTTCTTCCCCTAAAAGAAGCGCCTCAGGGTCAAAGTCTAATTTTTTTTCTATGTTTGCAGAGACATAACCAAGCGTTTTGGGCGAGATCTTCTTGTATGAAATTTTTAATTTCTTTCTCTTCAACTCAGGGAAGACCAAGAGGCACTCCTTCATCCATTCATTGCATTCATCTGCAGTTATGATATTATCTTTCATTTCTGGCTATCCCCAATAATCTTCTTCTCTTCTTATTCATCTTTCTTATTCTTAATAAGCTTTTTCGTCTTTTTTTCAGGTTCAGAAAGATAGTTCTTTTTTGATGTGATTGGACGACCTAATTCTTTTTCAGCTTCTATCCTGGCATTTCCTGCGACTTTTCCGCCTCTTTTTGCTACGTCTTTGCTTTTATCAAAAGTTTCTGGTTTTTCATCTTGTGACAGTTCTGTTGTCATGCGTTCACCAAGCATTGTAAAAATTAGCTCTAAATCATTCATATGATCTCTTAGATTGGCTTTTGATTGCTTTGGCAGATTTTTGAATTCTTTGTACTTACTAGGGGTCATTCCAAAAGTCGCTTTAGATATTTCTGCTGTGAGGATTGCAAAATCTCTTTTTTCTTCAATGCCTCTTTCTTTCCATTCATCAGTCAGATTTTGCCTTATAGCGATACCCCTTAATCGCTTATCAATCCAATCTTTAGGATAGCCCTTTGCAGAGTAAATTTCCTTCATTCTTTCCTGTGCAAGTTCAGGATTTTCTATTTCATCAATTCGTTCTTTTCCTACTTCTGCCAGCCACCTTTTGAAAGGTTCAGCATTTTTACTTGGAACTGATTGAATAAGACGAAAGACATCTTTTGTGTTACCTGCAAGAACCCGTCTATTTTTGCCAGTTTCAGTCAGCATTTCTACATGGGGACAATCTGTCCCTAGGTAGCTTCCAAGCTCTTCATCTCTTTTACGCAATTTTTTCAGATAATCAGTAGGATTAGCACTATCTGTTAAAGCTTTGATAATATCAACTAAAGAATAATGCCACTCATCCTTAAACCAAGCTCTTCGGATTTTCTTGCTCTGAAACACAACGAGTGCTTTGTCTGATTTCATTTCAAGCTATCCTCAATAATCTTCTTTTCCTCTAGCTCTTTTTTCATGAGTGTCTCAACTTTTCTAGAAAGAATCATGTCATTCTCTTCACAGTATTTTTTGTATTTCTCGTATATTCTCTCGTCGAGACTTAAAGCAAAAGTTTTTCTCCCCATATGAGAACATATAAACTCATATATTTATAAATTTGTCGCAAACATATCCCTTCTTATGCTCTTAGATTTGACATGCCCAGTGAAGAACTATTCAGGTTTAATTCCTAATCTTTTCTCTACTTCAGCAACATTAAGAGTTGCTTTAATGACAGTATCTGCATTAAGCGATATACTGTCGATTCCACACTCAACAACGAACTGCGTCATCTCCGGATAATCTGATACACATTGTCCACAGATCCCTATCTTTCTATGATACTGTTTGCAGTCTGCAATGACTTTTCTCAATAATCTCTTGACTGCTTCATTTCTTTCATCATAGATGTGTGCAACGATTTCAGAATCTCTATCAAGTCCAAGAGTCAATTGTGTCAAATCATTTGATCCAATGCTAAATCCGTCGAATATCTCTGAGAATTGATCTGAAAGAATTACGTTAGAAGGAATTTCGCACATCATATATACTTGTAATCCATTCTCTCCTTTTTTTAATCCATGTTTTTCCATTTCATATAATACTTTCTTTCCTTCATCAATTGTCCTGCAGAATGGAATCATTACTTTAAGATTTGTCAATCCGTATTCATTCCTTACTTTCAATATTGCCTTGCATTCAAGTGCAAACCCATCCTTATATCCTGGAGAATAATAACGTGATGCGCCTCTCCAGCCTATCATTGGATTGTCTTCTTTTGGCTCATATGCTTTTCCGCCGATCAAATTTGCATATTCATTTGTCTTGAAATCTGAAAATCTTAGTATTACATCTTTTGGATAAAATGCAGCTGCAATCATCCCAATGCCCTGAGCAAGCTTGTCAACAAAAAACTTCACTTTATCATCATATCCAATAGATATCTTATCAATCTCCTCTTTTATTTCAGGTGATTGTGAATGGTAATTCAATAATGCTAATGGGTGAGCCTTGATATAACTCATTATGATAAATTCCTCTCTTGCTAATCCAACACCTTCATTTGGTATAAATGATAAGTCAAAGACCTCTTCGGGATTTCCGCAATTCATCATGATCTTTGTCTTTGTCTTAGGAAGATTCTGCAGATCAACTTTTTGTATCTCAAATGATAATATTCCATCATAGACGTTTCCTGCATCTCCCTCTGCACAGCTTACAGTAATGTTTTGTCCTGTCTTGATTTTTTCTGTTCCGTCAATTGTTCCGACAACACAAGGAATTCCGAGCTCTCTGGAGATTATTGCTGCATGGCAATTATTTACAATTATAGGTGTATATTGCCCTGTAAATACCAAGTAATTATGGTTGTCTTCAACAGTGATGTTGTAGACATCTGTTTCTTTGCAGTTTGATATCTGATTAGTCCTTAATTGCCTTAAATCTGAGTTAAGCAGCTTATTTATTTTTTCTTTCATGTCTATATCGATTTTATATTCTCTTAATTCCTTGTCGCTTATCATCAGGTTCTTTTTTCTTCTATTATTAATGCTTGATCCGTGATTCTTCTGGGAGAATATTTGCTTTGCGTTAAAGAATCTGGTTGCCTGCATTTTTCTCTGTGAACTTCCCTTGATTCTTTTTGTATATCTTAAGATATCATCTATTTTTTCCACAATTTGTATATTATATATATTTCTGTTATTTGTGACCTGTGGAACTATCCCTAATCTTAGGCATCCAACAATTACAGATTGCGCCAACCACTCTTTTGATATGTATATGTGAATTCTATTTGATGTCTGATTAAATGATCCGTCACCATCAATTACGCCTGCTAAAAAGTTATATATGAATTCTGTATCCACACTAAGCAGCGTATTCATCAGAAGTGCTTGCTCTTCTTTTAATTCATATGCTACCTGTTTTGAAAACATCCTATATGCATTGGCGTTTCCGGATACTTTGCTTCCTCTGATATATCCTTGGCTGGTAGGTTTTGATTGTATGCTTACATCTTTATTATATAATTCGCTGAAATTTTTTATTACTGCGGATATAAACTCTTTCTTATCTATAGTAGGTTTTTGCACAAACACAACTTCTCCACGTGTTCTGGATGTATATATGTGGCCGTCGGTGCTGACTGCTCCTAATGTATATGCTAATTTCTTATTTTTTTCTGTTATTGTGTTTAGTCCGGGTATAAATTGTGCCACACTTACACACTCCTCATTTAAAATCATGTCCTTAATTTGTGTGTCTGCAATAAGTCCATCACGTATATTTATCATTTTGTGGTCTGGAGTTAATTCCAAAATATTATTTTCTGCTCTTCCTGTTTGTGATACTAGGATTTTCATGGTATCAGATTTCTTTTTCATTGCAGCAACTATCGGCTTCCATTCGATCTTTAATGTATTCCTATTAAGTGAAGGCACTTTTAAATGACTGTGGTCTGGATAATAATAAACATCTTCCATTGTCATAAATCCTATGTTTGTAAGTATTTTTGTATTTCCTGCAAAACATGTCCTTCCACCACGATTAGTCACTATCGCTGATGCGATCTTCATTATCGGCTCCCAGTCAGGATCAGTCATCTCTGTCACAAGCACCTGTCCTTTCCTGAATTTTCCGATATCATGGACATTCTTTATTACATTAGCTTCTCCGCTTCCTATCCTTTCACCGACTGATTTTCCTTTTACAATGATATTTCCTTTTTGTTTCAAAATATAAGTCTCAAGGACATTATGATTCTTCTGGCTGACAACTGTCTCAGGCCTTGCCTGGACAATAAAAAGTTCTCCTGTTAGGCCGTCTTTTGCCCATTCCATATCCATAGGCTTGAAATGTCCTGCCTTCCAAGAATAGTGGTCCTCAATAATACATGACCATCTTGCAAGTGTCAAGACTTCATCATCATTCAAAACAAATTTATCCTGCTCTGATTTTGGTACAGGAATATTTTTTACAGGCTTATTGCCTTCATGACTATAAATCATCTTTAATTCTTTTGAGCCGATCTTTTTATTTATGATTGGCTTGAATCCCTGCTTTAATGTTGGCTTGAAAGCATAATATTCATCAGGATTAACAGCACCTTGTACAATATTCTCTCCCAGGCCCCATGAGCCTGTTATGAATACCACGTCTTTAAAACCTGATTCTGTATCAACAGAAAACATCACGCCAGAGCATGCAAGGTCGCTTCTTACCATTTTCTGTACACCAACACTTAATGCGATGCTGAAATGATCAAACCCTTTATCAACCCTGTATGATATTGCCCTGTTTGTGAATAATGATGCAATGCATTTCTTCACAGCCTCAAGAATCTGGAAATCTCCTTTGACATTCAAGTAAGTCTCTTGCTGTCCTGCAAAGCTTGCATCTGGAAGATCCTCTGCAGTTGCACTAGAACGAACTGCAACATCAGTATCAAGCCTTTCTCTGCTGTATGCACCGCATAAATCCCTGTATGCAGCTAATACTACAGACTTTAATTCAGGAGGGAATTCTGCTCTTAAAATTGTATCTCTTACTTTTTGTCCTCTCTCAGAAAGATTCTGCATATCATGAGTGTTCAGATCAGAAAGGATTTCTTTTATTCTCTCTTTTATTCCTGCTTTCTCAAGAAAATATCTGTATGCGTATGCTGTTAGGGCAAATCCGTTTGGAACCTTAATGCCTTTACTTGTAAGATTGACATACATCTCTCCAAGACTTGCATTTTTTCCGCCAACAAAAGGAACATCCTCAATACCTAATTGATCAAACCAAAGAATAAACATTTCACCCTTATTCATCCGCATACCTCTCTCATATATCAATAAATATCGCTATGGCTTAGAAAAAAGCATACTCACCCCTTTTTCCCAAGCCATTTATTATGATACAACAAAAACCCGCTGGAGAATATATAAATGTTTGTTATTATTGAGAAGTTGATAATGGTTATCCTTTTCTATCCTGTCTAATTTTTTGTATCCGCAAGAATCGTTAAATAATCTGAGAATGTTTGTGGGCTTGCCGAGTTTTTTATTGAAGGCAGTATTGAGATTAATTTTCCAGATCCTATAAAGCTGTGTGTGTCACCCTTTCTTTCTTTGAAAAATGCTACTGTTGTTCCGATCGGCGTTAAGTCTAAATTACTGTTTGTGAGAACGCATCTCATATCGTAGTATGCAGAGTTAGCTTCAAGAATCTCTCTGAAACTTTTGAAGAATATTTCAAGTCCTTCTTTTTGAGCATTTAACATTTCTTTTATATCATCATTATTATGACATTCTTTAGATTTTTCCCTTATTTCTTTGAATGTATTATCGATTTTTTCTTGTTGTATTTTTGCTTTATCATATAAATGAATAGGGTCTTGTTTATCGATTAATTTTACCAGAACGCCTTCTGCCAAAAGATCTGTTTCTTGTTGATATGATTCAACAACCCCTATTTTTAAATAGTCTTTGAAATATCCTAAAGGATTCAGTCTTAGGCAAATCTCTGTGAATTCATTCATGGCATATTCTGTTCTATCGACTACTGCCGAATATCGGTGTTTGCCGTATTTTTTTATTAATTCATCAGCTTTCTCAGATAATATTTTTTCGATAGATATTTTTCTCTCTTTTGTCAAATCATTTAAGTTAATAGAATCATAAGTTATCTCTTCAAGGCTTATTGTTATTAGAAGATTAATGCTTTTGGAATAGAGATTCTTTAAATTTATTTTTTCAGGTTCTTTTTTCACATCTATTATCTTTATATAGTGTTTTTCTTCTGCAAATACTTCTCTTCTTAGCTCGAAAGGATAATTATGAATAGCGCTGCAGAGCGGTGTAATAACCTTTTCAAAATAAGTTTCATCATGTGTGATTTCATGATTTTTCATGAATTCTAATTGAGGCAATCGCTTAATTCCCTAAGACGACAAATATTTTCTTTATAGACGACAGAATGCATAACAATGCATAAAAACAACAATAATTATACTCTTTATAGTCTATATGATGATAAAAGAGAGGTGTTTTTATGTCAAATTCTGAAGAGTTTCTTTGTTTGAACGCATTTATACAAAATTTTGATTGGCTTCCAATAAGAGAAATATTAGGAAAAACACGTTTTTCCCGTCGTGGAAGGAAAAAAGACTTTGAACCCATAAATTTGTTCAAAACGTTCGTTTTGAAATCATATCTCTTAGTTGATGATAACACTACATTGGTTAAGAGATTACGTGAAAATCGTGGATATTTGGGATTTTGCAATCTCCGAAAAGTTCCAAGTCATGATACCTTAAGCAAGTTCGAGAAAAGATTTTCTTATAAATTTACGGAGATATTTGAATTTCTCGACGATGTTCTAGAAAACTGCAAAGTTTTCGAAAATGATGATATTAGTTTTGATGGAACAGATATTCCTGTTCCATTCAAAAATAAACAATCTGCACATCGTTATCATTTTGGAGCTAAAAGCGACAAAAAGAAATTTCATGGGTTTTGGCTTATGATCGCGGCGTCGATAAAACATCAAGTTCCAAGAAAATTTCTTGTAGGGTATGCAAGAGAAGGACAGATAACTCTTGCAAAAAGAATTTTTTCAGAAAAACAAATCGATAATAGCAAAAGAAATATTTTTATTATCATGGATGGAATTTTCGACTTTGCTGAAATGCATGAAATAATAATTTCCGTACAACAAAAAATTCCATTGATTGGATACAATAAAAGACGTTCAGGAATATCCGAACGGGCAAATTTACCGTCGGAAGATTGGCATTTCAAAATCAATCCTGTTTACAAAAACAACAAATTTGTTGAAGGAGAATTCAAAAGAAGAACAAGCATTGAAAGAGTCAATAGCTATGCAAAAATTTACACACCAATTTGTTTGATACAAAACAAAATTAAGAAAAGTCACACAATAAAAAAAACAACTGTAGAAAACATAATTGTTTTCTCATTTATACTTGAACAAATGAAAATTTTATCAAAAATTCATACAAAACAAGTTCAACAGACGCTGACCAACTATGACCATTGAATTTGTCAATTGCCTCTAGCAAACCATAAAATAGTAATCACTTATAAGTTATAAATAGAGTTAAATTTATAAATGCAAATATTTTTCCTACTTCCATGGTTGAATGCTTAACTGATAAAATAAGACTACTAACACCTAAATTCTTCAATGACGACTTGATTGTAAGAAAGAGACATGGAATTCAATACAGATATACTAATTACGAAGTAACAAGAAAACTTGGTATTGCGAATTACTTGGGCTATGAATATCCTGTACATCAGCAAGGACCGATAATTGACCATATTAATGTATGCAATGATGCTCTATATAAAACAGAAGAATTTCTGAAACAGACATTTTCTGATTTTGAAGTAAAGGTTGACGAGACAGGAGAATTCCCACACTCTTTCTATTCTTCAACAAATTTCACTGAAAGACCTTGGAATGAAAAAAATACAGCCCCATTATTTAAAGATAGTTATTTAAAAGCATTATTTATGCAAAAGATAGGAATGATTCTCCGACCATTTAAGGATATAGGTGAAGTATTATTGTCTTTAGTATATAAGGATCAAAAAAATTTTTGTGATACTATGAATAGTTGGCCAGATTTTTTTCATGAAAAAGTAACTCAAAAAGAAAGAATAATGATTCTAGAGTCAAAAAAAGGAGAACAAGTTGTTTATACTGTAACACCAAGAAGACAACGATATGGTGCTAATGGAATCGGCGTCCTAAAGCCAGGATATGCAAGGTTCTGGAACGGAATTCCTATCCCTATCATGATTCAATTAAAGAGATTCAAATCAAATGATAAAAAATTTCGTGAGCGACATGAAATCCTTATAACACATGATTTTGCACATTTAAAACGGAACTTTCCACATGTACCTGATCAAATATCTATAGAAAATAATAAATATCGCCAAATTATATTAAACAGAGCAGAACATGGTGAGTATATACCTCGTATGGATGGTGATTCTTTTCATTATAATAAAGCAGAAAAGGTAATTGATCAATGTTTGGAAAAGGGACTAGTTACATATAAAGAAATTGCGCCATTTATTCAGGGACTTTATGATAAAAGTGTGAATGCTGATCATCTTTTTATCAAAAAATTAGAGTTAAGATTATCCGCAGCAAGACATGATCGATCAAAAAAGAATTAATTTATGAATTTATAATGTCAAATTAGTATATTATATGCAGAAACAATTGAGCCTGCGAGGAATCGAACCCTAGAGTATAAATCTTTAAATTCACACTTCCCACACTGGACATTCTCGCGTGAAGCTTATAAATAACTTACCTTTCACATAAGTAGATGAGGTAATTTATTTATGAAAGCTTCACAATCTAAGAATGTTACAATTAATGAAGATGTTGCTTATTTAATGGGCGTGTTGCAATCTGATGGATGTATCTACAATTTTTATGATAAGAAACGGAAAAAGATGTATACGAGATTGATTCTTACAGTAGCTCCTAAGTCATTGCCTATGGCTATTCGATTTCAAAAGATATTATCTCAATATTTTGGTATAACTGTAAATCTTAGAAATATACCTAATACACATTACTATCGTATTCAGGCATCAATTAATAGACTTAAGGATAATTTCGAGAACTTGAAAAATGAACATTTATTAGAACCTGTAAGATGTAATATTAGTCTGTTTGGCGCATATCTGGCTGGTTTGATAGATGGTGATGGTCATATAAAAATAAAAAATAATCATGACAGAATATTTCCTCAGTGTGTTGTAAGGATTTCGGAAGATCATCCCATGTATACGGTCAATTATCTTCTTAAGAAGTTCTTTGATTGTAATTCTCATTTCGAAAAAGATGCGAATAGTAGATGCATAGATACCTGTTTTTATATTTCTGAAAAAAACATTCACCTATTCTATAAATATGTTTATCCTCACATAACTTTAAAACATAAGATAGAAAGGCTTAATACTTTCTGGAAGATAAAGATGGGCGCGAGAGGATTTGAACCCCTGACTTATCGGTCCGAAGCCGATCGCTCTATCCAGGCTGAGCCACGCGCCCTTGAATGGTAGTTTTATGAAGCCAACCGCACTATCCGCTATGCTATAAGTCCACAATATAGATACCAACAATCCTTCTAGTTTATAAAATTTTAGAAAAAATTACACTTTAACGATTGTGATCTCAATAGTGCTCACGCGGACATCTCGGCCTTCTTTGTTCTTGAAATCTTCAGAATTGATCTTAATCTCTTTTACAGCAATTTGATCTTTCATGAATCTCTTTGTCGTTACTTCAACAATATCAACTGCCTTGCTTATGAATTTTCCTCTTGCCTTAAGAAATACTTCATCAGCCCCTTTTGTTGTAAACTGCATGACTAAACTTGTAACATAGTTCATAAATGGCTTTGTTCCAACAAATACTGTATTGTCCTTGCCCAACACTGCATGGTCCGTATCCATTTAGATCACCTATCTCTTTTCTTGATTCTAGTTGCATAGCCTGCAATAACATTCCTGATCTTTTTTGAAGAAATATTAAGTTTTGAATTAAGGATCTTCTTGTTCTCAGCAAAATCAGTAGTAAAATCCGCTCCTTGATTCTCCATTAATTCCTCTGTTGTTCTCTTTATTAATTGTGTCTTAATCCTACCCATTTTTTTAGGAGAGAAAAAGTCTTTATAAAGGTTTTCTTTATAAAAACCGCTTTTCTAGAATCATGATAATTCAATTGCGAGCTTTGCTCCTAGCATTTCATCTTCAGTGATTATTTGGACAACATTAAGGTTTTTGATTAATTTTATCCTCTGTAATAAATAAATAAGCTCTCTTGTGCTTAATCCTCCTGGAATATTATCATTCATATTAAATGCAGGATCAAGAACATCAGAATTGATAATGACATTCATTGATTTAAATGCACGGCATGCAGACATTATTGCATTGCATGTCTCTTCTATTCCCTCAAAACTTATCTCTTTCATTGAGTAATATTTAATTTTCTTAAGCAAATCATGGTCTTTTGCTTTGAAATGTCTTATTCCCGCCATAATGATATTATTATCTGATATTAAATCATGATATTTTGCAATGTCTTTATCAAATATCAATAATCCACTATTTTTATCGATAAAATTTTTATTAAAATCTTTTTGTATGATAATGCATTCATCAGCACTCTTAATGTCAATAAGATCCTCAATTTCCAGAAATGGTTTTGTCAAGTTCTCCTGCAATACATCAGCCACATATTCTCTGATTTTATCAAGCTCTTTGTTGATATATATCTTCATAATTATGGCAAGTGGATTAAATTTATAAACTTTCCCTGCATTCAAAGAATATGGCTAATCAGACCAATTATGCACTTCTGAATGCAGATGATATAAATAGAAGCGTTTCATTAGTTCATCCTATAATAATCGATATAATCAATTCCATAGTGATTGTTCTATTAGGATTTATTATCGGCAAGATTGTCGAGAAGCTATTATTCAAGATCCTTGAACTTGCTGAGCTTGATCAGATATTGAAGAAAAAATTCAAGATAAAATTCAGTCTTAATACAATCATAACTCATATAGTTGCTTATGCCATCTATATTATTGCATTAGTGATAGCATTAAATAAGCTTAAAATTGCTACAACAATAATAACAACAATTGTGATTATCTTAGCAGTAGTACTTATCTTGTTTTTTGCATTCGGTGTCAATGATATATTTGCAAATTTTTTTGCAGGAATAGCCCTAAGATTCAGGAGAAATATAAAGGTTGGAGATACAATAAGGATCAGCCAGGATAAGAGAAAAATACAAGGAAAGGTTGAAGCTATTGGACTGCAGTATATCAAATTGAACACTGGAGCTGATGAATTAGTCTATATACCTAATGTAATGATGTTAAGATCAGTCATTACAAAGATAAGAAATCAATGATTAAGCTTCTCAAGCATGCTTGTAATATTCCAGATCTGTGTCCTGATGAATGGCTGAATATTAAGATCCTCTGAGACCTCATCCAGAGTATGCAGGCTTTTCCCGACTTTTCCTGATATGTCTGAATCTTCATTGAGAATTACGATTATTTCCTCGATCTTTGCTCTTATATTCTTCGGTACAGACTCATCCTCTTTCAAAGAAGCAAGTGCCTTTAATATCTCATTTATGTTTTCCTGAAGTTTTGCTATCATTTTTCTTCTCCAATTCTGATAATACCTCTTTCTGTAGCTCTTCTGCTTTTTCCCGGATTTTTGCTTCCTGTTTTTCAATGCTATTAATCCTTATCTTTAGCATCTGCAATTTTTCTTCAAGCTCTTTCTTGAGTGTTTCTGGCTCTGTCTTTACCATGATGCTGCCAATGATCTTATAGCTGGTTTTTGAATCAGAGATTTCATTTAAAGCAGATTCTGCTTCTGATTGCTGGATCTGGAATTGTTGTCTTTGCAATGCAAAATTATTAAGATTCTGCTGTATTAATTGCAACTGGTTTATTTTTTCCTGTAATTCAGCCATTTTTTATTCCCTGAGTTTTTTCCCAGATTATCAGTGTCTTGATTATTGAATTCATGATTGCCTTTAATGCTGTTGCATCATCTGCCCTGACATCAATAACAAGTTGATTCTTTGATTTTTTTGCGTCAAATGAAGCTCTTCCAATGTTATTATCCTCTAGATTTAGAAGCTTGTGTAAAGAATCAATGTCATGATTTATTAGAATGTTTGAATTATACATTTTATTTAGCTTTGACTTTTGTTATTGAAGTCCTTGGCTTAAATATCAGTCTTGACCCGCAATAAGGGCATCTGACTTTCTTTTTGATGTAAGTATCAGCAACTGTCTTGCTGCATGTGAAACATTTGTAATCAACCATTTTTTTTACTCCAAGGATTTGATAGCAGGAGGCTTGCTTACTGTATATGCTCGAGAGGTGAATTTTGCATTGCACTTGCTGCATTGCCATATTCCCACAGAGATCCTCTTAACATTAGGGTATGCGCATTTAGGGCATTTATGACTTCTCTTCTGATCAACCTCAACCAATGCTACTTTATCCCTGTTTCTCCTTCCATATCTAGTACCGTATCTTCTTACTGCCTTAAGATGTTTTATTCCCTCTGCCATTTTATCTATAAATTATGATTAAAGGAAAAATAAGGTATTTATAAAGTTATTGTCCAACAAATGGGGCTGCCAGGATTCCCACTAAACTTTACGAAAGTTTAATCAAAGTATTAGTAGAGGGCATGAAGCCCTCTTCCATGGGGCTGCCAGGATTTGAACCCGGGTCGCGCGGACCCCATCCGCGAAGGATACCAAGCTACCCCACAGCCCCGCTAACATGTTCATGCTTACTTATTCTTATTATGTTCTCTGCATATGTTTCCATTTTGGCTTCATGACTCACGATAATCAATTGATTGATGTTTAATTGTTCAAACACGTCTCTCATCCTGTCTAGCTGTTCAGAGCTAAAGCCATCAGTAGGTTCATCTAAAATAATTATGTCTTTTGTCTTTATGGTATTGATGAAATCATTGATTGTCTTATTCAGAGCTAATCTATATGCCAATGCAATTGCTGTCTTTTCTCCTCCAGAAAGATTCTCTATGAATGTATCATAATTATTCTGCCTTATCAATGGAGCAAAATCCTCATCAATCTGCACATCAAGATTTTCATCCTCAATGATCAATGAAAACCATTTCTTGAATAATTCATTGAATTCTCTTTGAACCTTGAACATTATGTTCTTTTCAATTGTAGAGGTGAGATTAATGAATTGTTCTGTTAACCAGTAATTGAGTTCATTGATATAATTTATCTTCTGTTTAATCTTTTCCTTTAATTCAAGCTCTTTTTTTATGTTCTTTATTTCATCATTGATAAACTGAATATCCTTAAGCAATAACTTATGGTTTAATTCCTGATCCTTAAGTTTTGTTGATGTCTGTTCAAAATCCTTTTTATATGAATTATATTGAGATTCAATATCTGAATATGATTGTATCTGTTCAGAGATTATTTCAAGATCTGATTTGAAATTCTTTAAATCCTCTAAGACTTTATTTATTGAGTTTTCATTTTCTGTTTTTTGGGAATGTTTTTCCTTCAATGATTCCTCAATATGTTTTCTTACGCCTATTGTATTCAGGATTTTTCTTTGAAGGCTTATCTGATCAATAAGCTTGTTCACATCCATTGCATCTAACTTAAGCTTTTTCTCCTCTAAATCCTTGATCTCTGCTTCAAGTTTCTGCTTATTATCTCTTAATTCAGATAATGATTGAATCTTCATATTAATCTCCTTTAATTCAATCTCAGATCTATGCATATCCTCTAATTCTGCTCTGATCCTCCTTATTTTAGATTCTAGTTCGATCTTTTTTGTTTCCAATTCTTTTAGTTTCCTATCATTAGAAGCTATTAATATGTTCTCTCTATCAGTAATATTTATTTTATGAGTGAAATCCACGTTCTGCAGGCAAACAGGACAAGTGCTTAAGTCTTTGATTTGATTGATGATCCGATGAGAATTATTATTATTAAGCTTGGCTGTATTTATATCTAAACCGATATTTTCAAGGTTTTTTAACGCGATATCATATTCTTTTTCCTTCTCGTCTTTAAAATCCAGTTTTTTTATTATTGTGTCCTTTCTGTATTTGAGTGATACAGAATCCTCAATAACAAATTTTTTCAAATCATCCTTTTTACTATTTAATCTTTCTTCAATCAATTGTTTTGCATTATTGATTTTTGAGAGCTTATTTTCAGAATCATCTAGCTTACTTTTAATATCTTTTTCATCATCTATAATTGGAGGCATTTCTTTGAGCCTTGATCCAAAATCATTTATCCTGTACATTATCATATTAAGCTCTTTTTCAAGCCTTTTCTGCTCTTCAATCTTTGATTTTAACTGATTCTCAACAATCATTGACTTATTTTTCAGATCATTAAGATTCTTTATTTTTTCCTCAAAAGTCTTTAGTTTAGAGTTTGTTTCTTCATAATCTTTTTTTAATGATTCAAGCAATTGTTTTTGAGAGTCTTTTTCTGTCTCTTTGGTGATGATAATATTCTCTCTTTCTTCTAGAAGTGATTTTTTATCTTCAAAATCTGTAATCTTACTTTCAAGAATCTTCTTATTTGTCCTTAGCTCTTTTGCATAGAATAATGCATTTTCCCTGATTCTTTTGTATTTGTCAATATTGAAGATTTTTCTTAATATGTCTAATCTTTCCTCTCTTGATTCATAAAGAATGTTCTTCATCTCTTCCTGAGGGGTATAGACAGTATATCTATAGATTAATGAAGTGTTTTTATTCAATAGCTCTTGAGGATAGCCAAATAGTTCAAGTATTTTGCTCTTTAATTCTACAGGTGTTGATTCTGTCTTCTTATTATTTACAAGGATATATCCTGAATCCTGTGATATTGTATCTTTTTTTCTCTTAAGCTTTCTATGAATCTTGATTTCATCTTTGCCTATAGAAAAGTCTAGTTCCACAGAGCCTTCATTCTTGCCATGCCTTAACAGTGTTGATCCAGAAACATCGCCTTTAATTAACCCAAACAATGCAAATTCAATAGCTAAAAGAATTGTGGTCTTCCCTGATCCAATATCTCCGAGAAGCAATGTAGATCCATTCCTTAGATCAATCTTAGCATGATTGTATGATCTGATATTGTTGATTGTTATTGATTTTAAAAGCATAATATGTTAAATAGTATATGGTTTAAATGTTTTATGCACAAAAGTTATAAAGTGCCTGAAATTACTTCAATCATGGATAATCTGGAATCAAAGCTTAAGGGCACACCTAAAGGTACATTAATATGCATTGTCTATGAATCAAAGGCATTACCTGCATTTGTTATCGGCTCATATCTCAATTCTAATAACGATTCTGTTGATATAATCAACACTTTAATCATACCAAGAGATCAGGAAGTTAAGAAGCAACACCTATCATTGTCTGATGCTGCATATAAGAAAAAATGGGGTAGTGTTTTTCCAGATGTGGATATTTATAATGTGACAAATATTAAAGAAACCAGATTTTTAAATAATTCTAAGGTATTGATTGGCAAAGAGAAAATCATAGAATATCTCACAACACATAATATAAAGAATCTTGCTGATGCTGTGAAGAATTATTCAACAGAACCTTAAAATTTTTAAACATCGCATGATCCTTACTTCTTATAGCCCCGTAGTGTAGCGGCCAAATGAAGAGCTCCTATAGAGCTTTCAGGCAAGTCATTCAGCCCTCTGAACAACAGAAAATGTTCATTTTCTGAGCATCCTCCATTGGAAGATAGGCTGAGACCCCAGTTCGAATATTGATGCTCGAAGAGCGAAATACCTTCGAACATCAGTGAGAAAGTCTGGGCGGGGCTATGGTATTTACTGTGCTTTTTGCGGACACTTTTTTGTCCGTTAAAAGATATATTTCTATTCTAAGAAATATCATTACAGCAGTTGTAATATGTTAGGCATACAACGAAATACGATAAAAAACACGAAATCCGGGTAGGGCTAGAACTATTCAGAAATCTTCCGGTTTAAAGAAGAAAGTTTTATAAAAATTCTTAGATATCTAATTATTATTGTGAGTATTAGAACAATAACATTTATAAATACTCACTAAGAAGTACTAACATGGGACCTTACAGGGCGAATGATGATGGAACAATAACCTATGTCGGCAATAAATTATTCAAACCAATAGATAATATTATTGGTAGTACTTTTGATATTAAAGAAGCCGAATCAAGAGTTATAAACTTAAACAATGATAAGATGTGGAGTAAGATTGCAAGAATTAATCATACAATAAATAAATCAACCAATGAATATTTTAATAAGATAAATGCAACATTTACATTATTGCCTCTTACAACAAGGATGATTTCATCTCCTGGAGCATTATACGGAAAAGAAGCCATAAATTATACTTCAGATACTTGTCCGATAACGTTAAACTGGTTTGAGTTGAAACAAAAAGTTTTTCTTTCAGAATCTTCACAGATATACTTAGAAATAGCATTAATGCAAGATAATATTGATCAAGTATATGCTATATACAACTCGTTTAGAAAAGAAACCGCGGATGAAACACACTTATCTGAATTTCATCATATAGAATATGAGGGAAAAGTTAATCAAAACACTAACGAAACAATAGCTCTCGGATTAATACAAAAAATAATAAAAGATTTGTTAAAAAACAATCTAGATGATATAACATATTTTCTAGATGATAAAGATATTCAAGAACTAGAACAGTTATCAAACATTATCCAAAACATACCAAAAATCACCTTTAAAGAAGCATTGGACGTATTATATGCTGCAACTTCAGACAAAAAATATTTGAAATTCACAATGAAACATTTTGGTTTGTGGGAAGAAATTAAATTAACGGAACTATTTGGCAATAGTATGATTTTAATAAAACAATACCCTTTATTAGAAGTTCCATTCTATCACGCAACTGTTAATGGAAGCAATCCTGCTGTAGCAGATAATGCTGATTTAATATGGCTCGGGTATAGAGAAATACTCGGAAGCGGTCACAGAGTTAGAAATATTCGAGAACTCGAAGAAAAATCGAAAATATTTAATTTACCATTAGATGATTACGCCCCATATTTACAAACAAGAAAATTAACATCATATGTTGAAACTTCAGGTTTTGGTCTTGGATGGGAAAGATTTTTACAAGGATTATTGAAGATGCCATTTATATGGAGTGCATCTGCGTTTCCACGAGTAGACAATACCATAAAACCTTAAAATGATACTCTCAAAACAATTATTTAGCGAAAAATATATCATACCTAAAAATTATGAAAATAGACCGACATATAAGCTAGCTGAAGAATTAAACCTTATAGAGTTTCCTATTTCAGGCATTCCTACACTTCTTCCAATAGGCAAAAGATTAGTATCAAATATCTGTGCTATTATAAGATCAGAAGCTAGTAAAGCAGATTTTGAAGAATATTTATTTCCTTTAGTCGAATCAAAATCTATGCTAAATAATAATAACACACTCAAACCATACAACGAGCAGTATTTTCATCTAAAAATCGATGGCAAAGAAACTGATTTTATCATGAGCGCAACAAGTGAAGAACCAGTATTAGACGCCACATTAAGAGGGCTACATTCATACAAACAACTACCTATAAAAATCTTTCAAATTGCTGAAAAATTTAGACAAGTACCACGAGCAAAAGGGATAATTCGAGGAAGACAATTTCTAAGTGCGGACTTTACTACTATAAATGCGTCTATGGAAGACGTCAGAAAATCTGATGACGCATTCGAAGAATTAATTAACAATATGGCTAAACGAATGGGTATCACATATGTCGAAAGAAATGAAACATGTGTTGATGGAAAATATGTTGATTTCCTAGTCCCTAGCGATGACGGAGAACAACTATTAAAATCATCGAAACCTGCCTCTAGCATCGCAATGTATCACGATATCTCAATAGGAAAATTATTACGTCCAAAATATTTTGAGGATGTAATAAAACCAGCATACGTTGGAACATACGGGATTGGCATTCAAAGATGTTTACACGCAATAATGGAAAATTGTAGAGATGACTTAGGATTCAATTTTCCAAAAGAGATCAGACCATTTGATATATCAATAATGCCCTTATCATCAAAGTATGACAATTCCGCTGTTCAAATTTCAACCGAGGTATATAGGCATCTACAAAGCATGGGTGCGAGAGTTGTGTTCGATGACAGAATTAATTTGAATATGCAAGAAAGAGCAAAATACTCTGATAGTATAGGTGTACAATACAAAATAATTATAGGACCAAAAGAATTAGAAACAAAACAAATAACTTTAAAAAGTAGGCGATTAGAAGAGATATCAATAGGTTTAGGGAGTATATTAAATGATAAAACAATTATCGAACTTATCAATTGAAGATATAAACAGTATGAACTATAACGAAATAATAGCAATAACAAAAGAAACAAATAGACCGCCCGGCGGCAGGATAACTATAAACGATATAATAACAAATCTTAACATAACTGAACAAACAACAATTCTTGAAATAGGGACTAGCACAGGATATTCCGCATTAGAAATCAGCCGTTTTGTTAAATGCAAAATAATTGCTATAGATATTAATGACGCCAGTCTTGAAGAAGCTAGAGCACGTGCAAAAACTGAAAATTCATTCAATATACAATTTATAAAAGCCGACGTTATGAAACTGCCTTTCGAGAAAGATTATTTCGATATAATACTAATCGGTAATGTCTTTTCATTAGTTTCTAACAAAGAGACCGCACTAAAAGAATGTCTAAGAGTACTTAAACAGATGGGTTTCATTATTGCAGTACCCATGTATTATGTGAAAAAACCATCGAATATATTAGTACAAAAAGTTTCAGAGGCAATAAGAGTCAATATTACGCCACAGTACAAATCAGACTGGGATTCATTTTTTAAGACGCCATATTTCGATTTATACATGGAAAAAAACTATTTGTTTGATAGGATAAATGATAAAAAAATAACTGCTTTTGTTGAAGATATACTCGCTAGACCGCATCTTTTGCAGATAAAAAAACCAGTATTAGAAAAACTGAAAGCTAAATATGGTGAACAAATTAAATTATTCAGAGAGAACTTATCTCACATGGGATACACAATATATTTTTTATCACCAAAAAGAGCGTGGGAAGATCCTGAACTGTTTACCGCAAAGAAAACAAAATGATAAAACCTCAAAAACTACAAAAAGGGGATACAATAGCAATAATTGCGCCATCAGGCGGGATAACAGCATTAGTGCCGCATAGATTAGAGGCAGCAAAAAAGAATTTAGAACGCATAGGTTTTAAAGTAAAATTATTTTTTACAACAAAATTGAATCTACGAGGAAAAGCAGGAACTCTTGTACAAAGAGTTAAAGATATTCATGACGCATTTACTAATACTGAAATAAAGGCAATAATGTGTGCGACAGGCGGCCTTTGTGCAAATGAATTATTGAGGGTAATTGATTTTGAAGTGATACGAAAAAACCCTAAAATATTTATAGGATACTCAGATATAACACTATTGCATTATGCAATATGGAAAAACACTCGGTTAGTGACGTTTTATGGACCGTGTGCGATAACACAATTTGGTGAATACCCCAAAACATTAGAATATACCGAAAAACAATTTTTGAAAGCAGTATCACAAGATGCCGCAATCGGAATCGTAACACCTTCTGAAACATTTACTGATGAAATCCTGGACTGGTTTCAGAAAACTGATTTAACAAGACCAAGAACGTTAATTGAAAATGATGGTAATATTTGGTTAAAGAAGGGTAAGGTCTCTGCAGAACTAGTCGGGGGATGTTTACACTCAATCCACCAGATTGTCGGCGGATTATTTGATTGCGATTACAAAGATAAAATACTCTTTTTAGAACTGCCTGAGGGTCAAAAATTCGGTGAGGGCACCCCTTTAGATTATGCCGAATCTCAGCTAGTAGATTTAAAAAATCGTAAATTATTCGAAGGATTACGTGGATTAATAATAGGGCGGTTATACAAATACTCCGATGAGCAAAAAGAGTTATTTTATAACATGCTTTTAGAACAAATGCAAGAATACAATTTCCCTATATTAGCAAATGCAGATATCGGACACACAGATCCAATGATCACATTGCCATTACATGTTCAGGTTAGTCTCGATTCAGACAGAAACATCTTTAGTATTGAAGAAAAAGGCACTGAATAATCCACTATTTTTGCGAAAAATGATTATTAGAAATTGTTCTTAAATCAGAATAATTTTTTTTGTAAAAGAATTAAAATAATGTGAAAATGCGTATAATTATTTTATGCAAGCAGTAGAATCTTATATGAATCAAAAAGAAGAGTCTTTATAATGCACTATTATCCCATCAAAACAACAAATAACAAAATATGTCGTTAGTATATAGTTATTTTAAAATCATGAATTAAGTAACCATGGCTCGACTCCTATCATAAATGTATTTCATTCTCCGAGTCTGTGATACGAAATCATATTTATCTTCTTAAAGCACATCCAGATATAGTAATTGGGCGGGGCTATGATATATACTGTGCTTTTTGCGGACACTACCTTTAACCGTAAAAAGCCAGTTTTTTTCTTTATTCTCACACCTTATCACACTACTTGTTTGTATAATATTCTCAAAAAGTCTCAAATATCTCAAGAAACCTGATGAGATTAACAATGCATGCTGCTTCACTAACAGAATTAAATTCCGATTAGTTATCCGAAAGTTAGAATCTTATCTGATTCTTCGATCATTGCAAGTAGGTCGTTCATTGTTGATATTGGACAGATCTGACTTCCACTTTTTTTTCTTGTTTCAAGACATGTTCCGCATGCGAGAATCTGTCCTTTTCCTACTATGTATGGTTCAATCTGCTCTTTGATATTGTATTTCTCGTCTTTAATATCTTCTGCTTCCACTCCTTTATTCATGAGAAATACTTTTACTTCGTGATTTGATTTAAGTGCAGTTACTCCGAATCTGAATGCGTTCCAGACAACTTCTGGCTCGTTTGTTCCGATAACAATCCCTATTTTCATAAATTATTACCTTGCTTCATTTATCATGTCAATTATGTCTTTTTCTATTTCTGCAACATCTGCTTGGCTTATCTCATGAAAGAAGACAGGCATTACTGAAGGTTTCATTGCAATAATTCTGATCTTGTTGTTGTCATTTATTACGTTGATTCTGCATGGCATGCAAAGAGATGCATACCTGTTTTTATCTAATATTCTATTTGAATGTTTTGCTGAGCATATCTCTATGATTTTCAATGGTTTTTGGTCAAATCCTTTTACAGCCATTCTTTCTTTCAGATCATATATCTGGAAAACAGTCCAGCCTTTTTTGTCAACAGCTTTAAGCACTGAAATTACTGCTTCATCAAAATCCGATTGTGTTTCAACAGCTAATAAATAATCATAAGATTCCATAGTTTTCACCTTATAAGTTCTTTTCTCATTTCTTCATATTCTTTTTTTGAGATTTCGCCTTTTGCATATCTTTTCTTAAGTATTCCCAATGCATCTTCTTCCCTGCCCTGCTTAGTATTTGACTGAGATGCATTAATCAGCGTATACACAAGCCATACTAACATTCCCCAGAATAAGAGCATGAATATCCAGCCGAATCCCATTCCAAATCCCATCATGCCATATCCTCCCATCCCGAAGAAGCTTCCGAACAATAGAAGCAGAGCAATCGCAACAAATACTCCAATCCACATATTTTGTTTTTGTTCCATGATGATCCACCTCATAGCTTATGCTTCTCAGATAAGACTTCCTTTATGATATCAAATGCCTTGATTAATCTCGGATAAGCTATTTTATAATGAATGTTCTTGCCATCTCTTCTTGCAATAACTATTCCTTTGTATTTCATGATTGCAAGGTGCTGTGAGATGTTTGCTTGGCTAAGATATGTTTTTTGGATGAGTTCTGTAACTGACATCTCCTTGTCTCTTAGCAAGTTTAGTATCTCCAGCCGTGTTGGATTGGAAAATACCTTGCACATATCAGCATGCAATTCATAAATTTTATTCATATAAACATATTAGAATACGCTAATATTTAAATAACTTATGAATTTATGATATTACCACTAATATATATCCAAGCTTTCTTTGCATATTTGTGCTTTTATTAAGCGAGATTTTCCCTAATCTATTAAATTGTAACTGAAGAAACAATGAAAAGCCAATTAGCTCTGACACAACCCCCCCCTTCTCGTATTACGTTCTCCAAGCTTGTAATACGAAATCAAATAGTGCCCATCACATCTGACAGTGCAGCATCCCACGTGGGCAAGGCTATACTTCTCTATGTAAGTCTTAAAAATTTACAAAAATTTATAAGTTATTTGATCATTGGTTTGTTATGCACAGGCTTCACAGGATTGTTTTGCATACTAAAGAGAGGATCAAGAAGATCGATTATTCTAAGCTTTATGATGCAGGAATAGGATTCTGGGTGTTAGTGTTGTTAATATTTGTGACTGTGGTGCTTTTTCTCGTATACATTAAGCAGGCAGTATCTGTATTTGTCTCAGATTATGGCTATATAGGAATATTTATTGTTGCTTTTGTTTCAGATCTTTTAGTCCAGCCGATAGGCCCTGATCTTCCATTAGCCTTAGGCATACTTTCAGGTTTGAATCCATGGATTGTTTTTGCTATGGTGTGCATAGGATCATATCTTGCACTGGTTGCTGCTTATTATGTTGGAAAAACCCTCGGAGCTGCAGGAATTGAAAAAGTCATGGGTAAAAAGAATTTTGCTAAGCTTTCAAAATATGAAACAGGATCAAAATGGTTCATGTTCATAGGAGCATTGACTCCTGTTCCTTACATTCCATATTTTGCCGGATTATGGAATTTTTCATTTGTAGATACATTAATATTTGTTGTTGTTCCAAGGACATTGAGATTCTTTATAGGACTCATCTTAGTGTATTACATAGGAATCACCCTCGTATAATAGTTGCCGACAAAATTAATGCATAAATTAGCATTTTCAAATCATGCAATTCAATTGCATGTTTGAGCTGGCAATGAGAATTAATTCTCATTCCAGAGATGCTAACTTATTATGCGATATTAATGTCGGCAACTATAACTCCGTAAGTTTTATAAATAGTATATTTTTTATGCCTTTATTAAAATAATAGCGGTGAAATTATGGAATTTAGAGAGATTGTGATGAAAAGATATGCAACAAAAAGCTTTGATGGAAGAGCTATTCCTGAAATTAAAATTAGTGAATTAATGGAGCTTATAAGATACTCAACATCTTCTTTTGGGCTACAGCCATATAAGATCAAAGTCATATCTGATAAAGAGACAAAAGAAAAACTAATGCCTGCATCCCGGAATCAGCCTCAGATCTCAAGCTGCTCTCATTTATTTGTATTCTGTGCAGATACAGGCATAATCCCTAGAATTGAGAGACTTCAGGAGATGATGATAGCTAATGGCGCAAAACCAGAGTCTCTTAAAGGATATGTTGATATGATGAGAGGATTTGAGCAGCAGATGCCTGAAGATAAGAAATTGATATGGGCTCAAAAGCAGGCATATATAGCTTTAGGGAATGCAATAAATGGTGCGAAAAGCCTTGGATTTGATTCATGTCCGATGGAAGGCTTTGATCCAGTGGAGTATGCAAAAATCCTTGATTTGCCAAAAAATCTTGTTGCAGCAGTATTATGTCCTGTAGGCTATGCTAATGATAATCCAAAGCCTAAGATAAGATTCAGCAAAGAAGAATTATTTTTTTAGTTTTTTGTTATGTTCTTTAAAAATCATATAGATAGTTGTAAATAGAATTACTAAAGATAAAATATCCACAATAACACAGAATATGCAGTATGCTTTTAACACGAATGTTTGAAGATACAAGAACCATAAAGCTAGTAATCCTGCAAATATGCTGCCTGCAATGATTAATATTTTTCTGATATTATTCTTCCTAAAATAATTCATGCCAGCTAATACTCCTAGTACAGAAAACCCTATTATTCCAAACCAAGGATTGTCTATCCCAAAGATTTTTCCGTATTTGCTCTGCTGAACAGTTGAGCATTTGCTATTGCTGCCTATTGCTGAGCAAAAATCATTTATTTCCTTACTTTCAGTGGTTTTCTGTATTAATATGATTATAGATAAAACAAGTGCAATCAATGATAATGCAACAATCAACAGATAAATCTTCTTCATGATTTAAGGGAAAAAGTTAAGTTTTTAAATATTGCTAAAATGCTATTTATACGTCAGAAATACCACTCATCTATGATGAGTGGAAAAGCCATGCTTATCTTTCTGATATACATGGACTGGTATTTCTGATCGTGATCAAGAACAAGCATGATTGCTAGCAATCATGCCACCGGTCTTTGACCGGTGGTTCTTGACATTCAAAAAATATATAAACATAGGAATTATATCATTATTATGAAAACCATAAAGAATCCTAAGCAAGATCATATTAGAGTGAATTGCACATGTGCAATTGTAAGCAGAAAGCCTGCTGTAGGGGATGATGAATACAAAACTTCAACAATTGGCATTTATGACATGAACAATCCTCATAAGCAGGCAAGATTCCCTAAAGTAATCTATGAATTCACAAACATTGAGAAAATAAGAATCAAGAACATGAACCTATCATATTACCTTGAGGGCAATGATCTGATTATTAATGATCTAGAAGAATTATACATAATCCATGAAGGAACAATGCTGATCCTTAAAGGATACCAGTTTGAAGTTGAGAGAAGGAAAAAGTAGAATTATTTTAGTTTATTGTACCATTCTTCTATATTCTTTAAATTTTCGGCATTCACGTCGTTGATTGTCAAAAATGATTTCCATTTATTTTCTTCATTTTTCAATAGATCCAGTTCTATCAACACGTTATCGTATATTGATGGAGGTATTCTTGGAGATGATTTCAAAACTATTTGTCCTTTTATAAGTTGATATTTATTATTAATGAGCTCTGGTAATCTTATATTTAAAAAGTCTGTATACTCATTCATATAGTCTTCTGCAAGGAAGGTAATACAATGTATTTTTCCTCCTTTTATTGTGGTTATGAATCTATTCTCAGAATCAGTTCTCGTATAATCCAATTCGATGGAATTCACTTTGAATCTTGCAGGATGTTCATATTCAAATATAGCGTTAGTAAAGGGCATTATTTCATTATCTATACAGGATTGTTTATAATCTTTTGTAAATTGTTAAGTAAACTTCTTAAGTGTCTTTTACTGTAAGTATTCATTACATCCAGATTTTGATGAGTGTGAGGGGTGCACACTCTAAAAGAGGTGCACCCATGAGACTTAGTCCTGAACAGAGAAGTCTCATTGCAAAAGCAAGAGACAGAAATATAAAAATTTCACGGATTGCTGAAGTGTTTGGCATAAGCCAAACAACGGTAAAGAAATGGTCAAAAAGAAAACGCTTTACAGACAATTCAAGAAAATCCAAAGAAAGCAAAGTTACTTTAGAAGTAGAACTGGCAATTCTTTCGATAAGGGCATTTTTTGAATGGGGTACTGCAAGAATACAACAAGGACTAATAAACCTTCCAGAATATGCAAAAGAAGCCTTACAAAATACCGTAGAGAATGTACATTTATCAAGAACTGCAATCAATGCAGTTCTCAAAAAACATAAACTGAATGGCTACAAAAACAAGACAAAAACATGGAAATTCTTCAGAGCATCAAAACCTAACGAACTCTGGCAATTAGACATCAAAGGACCTTTTGTCCTGCAAGGACAAAAGTATTATTGGATCGTATGTATTGACGATTACAGCAGATTTTTAATTCTTACAGAACAACTTAATCATTCACCAACAACAGAAGAAATAACAACACGACTAGAAAAACTAACAACAAAACCAGAACAAATGCTTACAGATAATGCAAAAATTTTTGCAAAACAATGGGAAACATGGTGCATAAACAATAACATAAAACCTATATTTGCACATCCGTATTATCCACAAGACAAAGGAAAAGTAGAAAGAACAATTAGGAACATTACCGAAGAATTCATAGACTTACTAAAAAAATTTCCGTCATGGATAGACGGAAAAATCAATGAATACAAAAAATGGTTCAATGACGAAAGATTTCACAGAGGAATCGGAACAACACCAACAAAACTATACAGCCAGTTAGAAACTTGACTTAACA
>Ga0208373_1000992_pt1 | contig 41557 bp, 44 predicted proteins | sample RifOxyC2_FD_184036 | JGI IMG/M metagenome (GOLD analysis project Ga0208373, IMG submission 184036) | Soil microbial communities from Rifle, Colorado - Rifle Oxygen_injection C2 (SPAdes) | ecosystem: Environmental > Terrestrial > Deep subsurface > Rock core/Sediment | place: Rifle, Colorado...
GGGCTTTCCGTAATAATCTCCCGCGAAATATGCCCCATGTATGAAAAGACATTCAAAAAACAGGAGAAAAGATCATTTTACGTGGACCACAGCAAGTGCAAGAATCATCGGGTCTGTCTGAATACCCTGGCCTGTCCTGCGTTCTATCTGGAGGGAGCGCAGGTGGAAATCGCTGAATCAAGCTGCATCGGCTGTACGCTATGCGCCCAGATATGTCCGGAAAATGCCATAAGACTCAGGAAGATAGGAGAAGAATAATGGACATGATAAGAATTGTCATTGTTGCCGTGGGCGGGCAGGGAAATCTCCTTGCTTCTCACCTTTTAGGGGAGGCTGCCCTGGCCCACGGGATCCCGGTTCAGATTAGTGAAATCCACGGGATGGCGCAACGAGGAGGGGTTGTCGAATCCTCCATCGTGTTGGGCAATGCGCGGAGTAATATAATCTCACCGGGCGAGGCTGATGTATTGCTTGGATTTGAACCGCTGGAATCTCTCAGGGACATTGGAAAATGTAATAAAAATTCTCTGGTCATTTCCAACACCGCGCCTTTGCCGCCCTTTACCGTCTCCATCGGCATGGGGGTCTACCCCCCTGTTGATGAAACCATAAACCTGATCCGGGCGAAGGTGAGGAAAACCATCGCTTTCGATGCCTCAAGTCTGGCCAGACAGGCGGGGACTTTATTAAGCCTGAACATGGTTATGCTGGGCGCCCTTGCCAAAACCGGCTTGATACCCGTTTCCGAGGCCATGCTGAAGCAGACGATCAGCGAAAAGACGAAGAGGGCCTTTCTGGAGATGAACCTCAAGGCCTTCGAGCTGGGCTATGCCGCCGGTTCCAGGGATATTCATTAAGGGCATCCGGCAAGCTGATCAAAACGGGCGAAAACAGGAAAAATAATTCAGGGAGGAAAGACAGTGAATTTTGCAACGTTTTCGGGACTCAATGCGAGTAAATTTCCAGAAAGAGAATTCATTATCGAAAGTTATCCTTCCCGGAATTTCCGGAGAAGTTTCACCTGGAGACAGTACAACGAACAGACAAACCGAATTGCCAATTATCTGACGAAAAACTGCGGCCTTAAAAAAGGCGACATCGTCCTGCACCTGATGATGAACTCCATAGAATGGCATGCAAGTTACATCGGGGTTTTGAAGACCGGGACCACGGTGACCCCTTTAAACTTCCGCTTTGCAAGCGGCGATATCAAGTATGCTGCGGATGTCACCAAATGCAAGGTCTTCATCTTTGATGAACAGTTCTTGCCGAAAATCCAGCCAATCATGAAAGAAATGGACTATTGCAAATATTTCATCTGCCTCGGCAATAACGTCCCGGAGGGGATGATATCCTATCGGGAGATTGCGGAAAAGGGCGACAGTACGGAGGTTTGTGTAGAAACAGCAGACGATGACATGGCAGAACTGATGTTTACATCCGGTACCACCGGCGCGCCGAAGCCGGTTTCCCAATCTCATAAAAACCTTTTCTTTACAGGGATAGGAAACGGCCTTTCCTTAAATGATGGTTATTACAGTGTTTATCTTGCTCCTCATCCTTTTTATCACAGCGGTTCGCTCTTCCATTCATTTCCCTCTTACATCGCCGCAGGAAAGATACTGATGCCGATGGAATTTCAACCGGAGTTTTACATAAGATCCCTGGCAGAAGAGAAATGCACGGGCGGATTCAATACCGTTCCCACATGGTCTGACCTGATTAATGCCATCAAGGAGGGAAAGATTAGTCTTAAAGACTATGATCTTTCGGCATTGAAACATATAGAGCTTGGCGCCCAGCCGGTGCCCCACGTTCTTCTGGAAGATTCCAAGAAGATATTCCCCAATATCAAGTTTGGCATTACCTATGGACTCACAGAGGGAGGAGGCGGTTTCACTGCAATCTGCTATGACGAGCATATTTTGGCGAAGCCGGGCTCAATCGGAAAGGCTACCGCTTTTATGGAGATCAAGGTTGTTGATAAGGATGGCAAAGAGGCGCCCCCAATGGTGATTGGCGAAGTGCTTCTTAAAGGCCCGAGGCTTATGAAGGAATATGCCTTTAACCCTGAGATTACGGCCAGGACAATTATTGACGGATGGCTCTATACGGGTGATCTTGCTTACAAAGACGAGGAAGGATTTGTTTTCTTCACCGACAGGGCAAAAGATCTTATAATCAGGGGGGGAGAAAATATCTTCCCCGTCGAGATTGAGGATTTTCTGAGGAGGCATCCAAAGGTTCGCGATGTGGCCGTTATGGGCTACCCTCATCCAAGACTTATTGAGATTGTAATGGCTGTAATAGAGGCCAGGGAAGGTCAGACGTTAACTGACGAAGAGATAAAGGATTTCTGCAAGACGAACGGTCTTGCAAAATACAAGTGGCCGGAAAAGATCATCTTTGCCTCCGTTCCCCGCAACCCTTCCGGAAAGATTGAGAAGCCCAAGTTAAGAGATTTCTATGTAAAACCGGCAAAAGAGGCATTGGAAAAGGAATTTAAAAAGGGCGCCTGAAGGAAAATCGCTTATCTTTTTGAACCCACACCAGTTTAATTCAGATCGGCGGGATCGTCATCAAGAACGATGACATGGGCGAATTTACGCCCGATGACGACCGGAATGACCGTTTTATTGCGCCCGGCAAACTCACGCAGACCAAAATAGCGATCGGCTGAGTTGGTAAAGCGCATGATCGTCAGGTAGAAACGGAGCATCAGACGTCGAAAAAACCGCAACGAAGAGTCGATCAGTATCTCCTCCTCGCCGATTTGGATGGTCCAGCGCCTCTCATTTATCCGGATGAGGCCTTTCCCCCTGAGCGAATGCAGTAATAAAGGAACATCGGGTCTCTGCGTGTAGCCATAACGAGCGTTAATCGCTACTGTATTCACACCGAGAGGAATTACGTCAAAGCGCTCCTTTTCCGGAACGATCGGCCGGTTCAACTGGGAGATGTTCAAAAGGATGATGTGCTTGGGTATCGCCCCATTGCGCCGGATATAGATCCGCAGTCCGATTGGGCAGGGGTCGTCAGGCGACAGGATGGGTCTGGAGGTCATAAAAACAATGGCCCGTTCGACCTGGGCTATGCTGCGCATGCCGAACTGGGTGCGCAGATGCGGGCTTTCGGTCATCTGCTGCTTCAACTCCAGGTAGCGCTGGATGGGGACCTTTAGAAACTCGGAGAAGGCCAGGGCCAATTGGGCTCTCCCCCACTGCCAGGTCTTCATAAGGTAAAAGAGGAACAGGGCGATAACGATCGGAACGAATCCGCCGTCGAAGAACTTCAGGGTGTTTGCGGAAAAATAGGAAAGATCCAGCATCAGGAAAAAAAGGCATGTCGGACCGATCAAGTACCACTTCCACCCCCAGCCCCGCGCTACTGAATAAAATATAAACGATGTGATGGCCATAGCTCCCGTAACTGCGATACCATAAGCTGCCGCAAGCGAACTCGAGGTCTTGAAGCCGATCACCAAAAGCAGGCAGCCGGCAAGGAGGAGCCAGTTCACAGCGGGGATATAAATCTGCCCTTCGATTTCGACCGACGTGAAAACAATGTTGATGCGGGGGAAAAACCCCAGGGCAATTCCCTGTCTGGTCATGCTGAAGGCGCCCGAAATCAGCGCCTGTGAGGCGATCACCGTGGCCATCGTCGCCAGCGCGACGACCGTGTAGATGATCGGATCGTACTGAGGAAAGAGGGCATAGAAGAGATTGTTGTTGGGAACTGGCGCGCTGTCGAGCAGGCGCGCCCCCTGGCCGAAATAGTTCAAAAGCAGGCAGGGAAAGACGAACGAGTACCATGAAAACTGGATCGCCCTGCGCCCGAAATGCCCCAAATCAGCAAAAAGGGCCTCAACACCGGTGATGGCGAGCACTACCGCCCCGAGAACGAAAACCACCCGGATGCCGTGGATGTGGAGAAATTGGACTGCATACACCGGATTGACCGCCCGCAGCACGACGGGATGAGCGATGATCCATACCAGACCGGCGGCGCCGATAGTGATGAACCAGACGACCATAATCGGTCCGAAGATCCCACCCACACGTGCCGTACCGCGGCTCTGGAACAGAAAAAGCAGCAGCAGGGTGATCACGGTCAGCCAGATGACGGCAGGCTGAAAGGCGGACGTTATCACCTCGAGCCCCTCATAGGCCGACAGCACGGAGATAGCCGGGGTGATGATGCCCTCGCCATAAAGAGAGGCTGCGCCGATCATGACGGCAGTGGTCACTAACCACATAAACCTTTTGGACCTTGCTTTTCTGGTATTTTGCTCCCTGATGATTCCGAGAAGGGCGAAGATACCCCCGTCGCCGTGAAGGTCGGCGCGCAGCACCAGCAAAACGTACTTGATGCACACGATAAGAAACAAAGTCCAGAAAACCAGCGACAGGACGCCCAGGACATTTTCGAGGTTCCGCGCCAGCGGGTGCGCCCCGAAGAAGGTTTGTTTCATTGCGTAGAGAGGGCTCGTACCGATATCGCCATACACCACCCCCAGCGCGGCAATACCCAACACCAGCAAGTTTGTCTTTTTAGAAACACCGCCTCCAACATCTGTCGCTGCGGGCGAAGAACTCAATTCAATAACCTTTCTTCATACCTAATCTTTTTCCGGCCGGGCAGTTATAGAAAGAAGGCCGGGATGTGTCAAGAAAAATCGGTTCAGGCTTCCCGGCCCGCAGGGGAGGATTGATGTTATGGATCCGCACTAAGGCGATTGATGACTGTTTATTGACTGTTGAATCTGGATCTCCAGAACATTTTGTTGAATACGGATCGAAACATGGGTATACTCCAACCTCGAAAATACAATAATTTTAGATAAACGGTTTACTACAATTATGGACAGGTTTAATAACGACTATTCTCTCTTGGACAGTCCTGAAATCCGCATGCGGCTTTTCCATCCAAGGCCCGAATATGAGTCGATTGAAAGAGTCACAAACACAATCGATGTGTTGATCCCCGTAGAGAACAATATTCTAGTGGCCGGGCGTTTCCATATAACAGAAAAATCGGGCCAAAATATCCTTTTCTTTCACGGAAATGGTGAAATCGTTAGCGATTATGACGATCTTGGGCCTCTTTACAATCGCATGGGCATGAATTTATTGGTAATAGATTACAGGGGCTATGGCAGATCGGCCGGCCAGCCCACGGTCTCAAACATGATGAGAGACTGCCATGCAATCTTTGAGTTCACAAAAGGATGGCTGGAAGAGAACGGATACGGAGGAGCTTTTATTGTAATGGGCCGATCACTTGGCAGCGCCTCAGCGCTGGAACTTATAAACCACCACAAAGACCTGATAAACGGTTTGGTTCTGGAAAGCAGTTTTGCACATACCGGCCCGTTTCTGGAGTTGCTTGGCATAAACACTTCAGAGATTGGCTTCAGAGAGGAAAAAGGGTTCAGAAACCTTGAAAAGATCCAAACCTGGAACAAGGTGACCCTGATTATCCATGCCGAGTATGACCATATTTTCCCTTTTTCAGAAGGACAGGCACTCTACGATGCCTGTTCATCACCATATAAAACACTTCTTAAAATTCCGGGTGCAAACCATAATGATATATTTATGAGAGGATTAGAGCCGTATTTGAAGGCAATCAAAGTCCTCAGCGAGGGTATTGAAGTTTGATTTTATAAGATGAGGGAAGAGACCTTGTCGCCGAATTCGGGGAAAAGTACCGCCAGTACCAAAAGACCGTCCCAACGCCATTTCCGTGGCGGTTTCCGCTGTCTTGGGGAGGGGATAAATTGCTGCCATATAATCCCCTAAATTTATCATCAATAATATTATACAAATACGAGAAGCAGTTTGAATTGTCAGATTACCCATTGAATACGAGAAAGGCCTTGAGAATTCTAAAAAACAGTCCAAGTGATGCTGGCGACAAAAACGCTGGGTGGATAGCTCTCGAGTGTGAACCACGATCGGTGAACAATCCACTGCATCGGATTGTCAAATAGACCGTTATGTTTGATATTTAAGGAAGGAGGAAGATGGCGATGGAAGGATGGGCAGAAGAGGAAATAAAGAATAAGAATCTGATGGCGCCATGTGGATTGTATTGCGGTGCATGCGGAGTCTATATTGCAACGAGGGACAAGAACGAAAAATTCAAGGAGGTCATGGGCAACCTTTATGGGACAAAGGCAAAAGACACGGAATGCTGCGGCTGCATGCAATCCGAGCCACCGAAGAAGCTCTATGGCTATTGCAATATGTGCGCGATCAGGAATTGTGTCAGGGAGAAAGGTTATTACTCCTGCCATCAATGTGACCAATGGCCTTGCAGTATGGTAGAAAGTTTCGGCTTTCCCACTGGTTTACGGGTGATGAAAAGAACGATCCCACTATGGCGCGCCAAAGTAGCCGAGCTCGGTGATGATAAAGGCAGTGTGGAATGGGCCCGGTCAGAGTTGGAGCGCTATCACTGTCCTGCCTGTGGAAAACCGCTCTTCAGGGGTGCAAAGCATTGCCGTGCATGTAAGGCGGATGTCGCCGAAGTTCTTGAAGGCATGCTATAGGATGACCACTCCGTGGTTGCATTTTAACCAAGGCATTTCTCATCAATGACACGTCATTTTTCGTGAATTGCAATCGCTCTACTGCAAATACTAATGTTCAGGGTGGCAGATCGGGACAGGTCACTGAATCCGGTCTGAAAGGATCATCTCTTTACTCGGGTTTGATGGGGAGAAAATATGGGCAGGAAAGTTTGTTTAATCGTGGTCATAATCTTATTGATCGCACTGGGCGGCTGCGCTTCCACATCCTTGTCGAGTAATGTCAAACTTGGTAAAGCGGATGCCGCCGGTAAGACATTCGATCTCGCAAAAGGAGGTACCCTCGAAATAACCCTGGAAGGCAATCCGACGACCGGCTATACTTGGAACCAAGTGTCCAACAACGACGGAGTGCTGAAACCGGCCGGCGCTTATACATACCAGCAAAACCCAGCGCCGGCGGGAATGGTTGGCGTCGGTGGTAAGTTTACTTTCAATTTCAAAGCCATCGGCGTGGGCGCGACGCAGCTCAAGTTCAGCTATCAACGTCCTTGGGAAAAGAATGTACCGCCGATTGAATCGTTTGAACTGAATATCAATGTCAAGTAGAGAAGGAGGACCTTATGCGTCTTACTCTAATAGTAGGGCTGTGCTCGATGCTCCTGGCCGGGCTGAGGTGGGTGCCGCCGAGAACGCTGAACAGAATTGGAATACTTACCGAAGCGAAAAATTCGGCTATGAGATCTCCTTCCCTGCTGGTATGAAATTCAAGGCATACTTTGATGGAGCGCCCGAATGAAAGGGGGGTCCGAAGACCCTTTTTCAACCCTTTTCACTGGCTCCATTACGGCGAAAATCGGTGGCTCTATTATGCCGATCATTGACAGGCGCGTTCTACATGGCCCCCCAAGGCCGGATTTTTGGAAATTCGACAGTCTGGTGAGAGGTTTTGTGATGAAGGTTTTTCGGGACGCAAGTTTTCGAGCCAGCCGATATTCAGGAATTTGAATAGAAGAAAGCAGTTTTATCCGGCTAAGAGGGGAAATGTGAAGAATCCCGCTTTACCTGATTTTAGAGAGAATAATACACAAGAGGTAATTTATGGCTAATTTGAATCTTCCATCATCATTTTTTCGACAGATCGGGAACGCAAAGTACGAGCCCACCGAAGCCACAATCGGCCCATGGTCATCGTATTTACAGCATGGCGGGCCACCCTGTGCATTGCTGGTAAACGCTTTACGTGTTTTTCCATCACCCGAAGAACTGGCAATTGCCAGAATCACCATCGAATTTTTCGGCGCGGCTCCGGTTAAACCCTGTGAGATCAAGATTGAAAACATTCGTCCGGGCAGAAATGTCGAACTTCTCAGGGGAAAATACATATCAGAAGGAAAAACTATCCTGCTTGCCCATGCCTGGCGCATCAAATCGCAAACCGGCATATCCACTCCCATATCAGATGGATTCAAAACACCTGAGCTTCCCGGCCCGTAGGTTCAGAACCCCTGGCAGAAGGTAAATTATTTTCCATACTGGGAAGCTCTGGAGTGGCGTTTCACGGAAGGTTCTTCTATTCATACGGGGCCGGCTACGGTATGGACAAGGCCCAGAATTCCCCTGATAGAAGAGCATCCAATAAACGGGCTTGAATCTCTCGTATTAATGATAGATTCTGCCAACGGGATAAGCGCGGAACTGGACTCTTTTCAATGGACATTTGTGCCCGTTGACATGACGGTTGGACTCTATCGTCAGCCGGATGGTCCATGGGTAGGAATGGCAGCCCGGACTCTGATGGGCAACGAAGGGATCGGACAGACAACGACAACAATATTTGATAGCAAGGGTAGCCTTGGCAAGAGCATGCATACGTTGTTCATAAGGCCAAGATAACCATGTATCCATATCTATTATTTTTCTTAAGGCCAAACTGCAGAAAGGAAATATTGATATCTTGGGTGGGTTTTTCACGATCCCATCCGCAGATTCCAAAACGGTATATAAAACAATCCCGTTAATCGAAGAGGATGTAGACATCTTGCGCAAGTTTACTTTCAGATTCCGAACAACGCCCTTCTTCCGGCACATATCCGGAATCCAAGGCGTCGTAGAAAACACGCCGTTCGGCGTCAAGTATTTCTACAAATGGTGGGTGAAGGCTTGTGCGAACCTCGGGCTCGAAGGCGTCGATCTCTATGGCGGAACTCGGCATTCATCAGTCCGCGCTCTAATCGCCGCCAAATACACCCCGGAGCAGGTCAAACAAGCCGCCATGAGTGAAACCAACGCGGCCTTTGCCCGGTATATGGGCAAGGCATCGACCAAGATCTTCGGGCGGTGTATCGCAAGAGCGCCCAGGTTGTGTCCATCAATCAAGTTGGAACAAAGTGGACACAGCAAAAACGATTTAACTACTTGAAATCGGCGGCGGGAGTCGAACCCGCGTCCTATGAGCTTAGTCATTGAATTTATTAAACATAGATTGACACTGACCACTATCTGACCCTAGCGGATCATCGTCATTAACTTTTCGTAGATCAACAAGTGATAATTAAGCTTGACCTCAAACGTGGATAAGTGTTAAGGTGTAATACAAGTAACGCAGGTAATCTATTTTGAGGTTGAACGAATGTCTAAAGTATTAAACGTCCGGCTTACGGATGACATATCATCGCGTCTCGATTTTCTGGCCGACAAAACGAGACGTCCCAAAAGCTTCTATATCAGGGAGATCCTTGTCCGGCACCTTCCGGAATATGAAGACGCCTATCTTGCCCTTGATCGCATCAACGACAGGAACGCTAAATATTACTCGACAGAGGACATGGAGAAGATCCTTGATCTATAGTATCCAATGGCATGAAACAGCGATAAACGATCTAAAGAATATTGATCAGCAAACGCAAAAGAAGATCATAGCCAGGGTGAAGGATTATCTTTCCAAAGATCCTCTCAGCCTGGGTAAGCCGCTCAAGGGAATCTTCAAGGGCCTTTATCGCTACCGCTATGGATCTTACCGCATCATTTACGCCATAGACAGAGGGTCAGTGGTGATTCTGATTTTAAGAATAGCAGATAGAAAAGACGTTTACGAAACCCCGATCAACAAAAATTAGGAAGCGGTACTGTGAGTTCGATTCCCATGCACTTCCGCCATTTATCTATTGATATCAATATAATATATTTCTAAAGAGCAAGCACAGGATAAGAACCGCGACGAGGTTGAATCGTTACTCTCTTTCGATGGGCAAGGATACTGACGCCGACTTGAGGATGGTTTACAGGAAATCAGCGACGGTTATTAGGCTCGACCGTGCTGACCCTGTATTGACCCTGCGAAAAACTATCTAACTACTTGAAATCATGGTGGAGGCGGCGGGAGTCGAACCCGCGTCCGGAAACCTTCCATTGCACTTTCTACGTACGTATCTTCTGATTTGGATTTCGCTTCTGCGGGCTCCCGGAAGCAGGATCCCGCGATCGCTATCCTGTTTATTTTTCGCCCCTCTTGCCCCAGGCTTGCAAGAGCGGTTATCCTGCCTTCATGACGCCCCCAAACCGATCCGACAGGCGGGATCGGGAGAACGTTAGCCGACTAAGCGGCTAAAGCGTAATCGTAATTATCTGCGATTATGTTGTCCTGCCTGTTTAACGAGGCCTGCAGGAACCTCGGTACGCTTATGCAACTTCAAATATCCCCGTCGAAACCGGGACGCCCCCAATGATTTTTCAAAACATTCAAAAATGTTTGGTGCTAGGATATGCCTCTTTTTCTTTTATGTCAAGCGGGTATCAGCCTTACTGCGGGTATCAGCCTGAAACTGCCTTTATTTACAGGACAGCCGACAACCGACGTCATAAAATACGCCCCTACCGGTTTCTCTCCCGCAGTCCCCTCTCAATCGCCCGGCGGTCCTCCTTGAGCTTCATATCTTCTCGTTTGTCGTAGAGTTTCTTCCCCCGGCCCACGCCGATCTCCACCTTTATCTTTCCATTGCGGAAGTACATCCGCAGGGGAATAAGCGAGAGTCCCCTCTCCTGAGACTTTCCGTAAAGCCGTTTAATCTCGCGCTTGTGCAACAGCAGCTTCCGAACCCGAAGCGGGTTGTGATTCTCCCGGTTGCCGTGCGAATAGGGGCTTATGTGCAAATCATAGAGGAAAAGCTCGCCCTCCCTGATATTGGCGTAGCTGTCCTTGATGTTGGCCCGGCCGTCGCGGAGAGCCTTTACCTCTGTTCCCTGCAGGACAACGCCCGCTTCATAGGTCTCATCGATAAAGTAGTTCAGCCTTGCCATCTTGTTCTGACAGATGGATTTTTCCGCCGTTTCCTTTTTTTCCTTCATTTTTATAGCCTCTCCTGCCGGTTCAACAAAGATAAAATGATCATTTTATCTAAAACCTGCTATTAACATTCCGCCGCGCTGCGGCTGGCATATATCATTTTCCGCCCAGCTTTGCCGGAAGATAATCGGTCTTGACATGCCCCATTGATTTCCAGATATTCTCCTTTACTCCAGGATTCTCCTCCGCAAGTTTTGCAAGCAGTTCCTTTATGTAGCGGCGGCGGGAAGCCAGGCTGGTCGGACACAGCTCGTCAATAACAGGGAATCCCTGTTCCGCCGCGAACTTCTTCACCAGCTCTTCCTTCATATATGCCAAAGGCCGGATGATATGCAGTTTCCCCCCGAAAATCGGCTGGTCGGGAACCATCGTGCTTATCTCCCGCCCGTAAAAAATATTGATCAGGAGGGTTTCGATGATGTCATCCCGATGGTGGGCAAAGGCGATCTTGGTGCAGCCATGCTGTTCAGCTATCTCGAAGATTCTCTTGCGGCGAAGCCGGGAACACAGAAAACAGGGGTTCTTCCGGTTGTAGTCGCTGTGGGACAATGGCCCGATATCCGATCTGTCAATAACGAACTCATAGCCTCCCTCCTTCAGCCAGCGGGCAAGAACCCCGACTCCCACATTCTGGAGATCGAAGCCCAAATCGATGTGGACAGCCACAACGGAAAAAGGCGGAAGATAGATCATCGGGGTGTTCAGCAAACTGAGCAGGGTCATGCTGTCCATTCCGCCGGAAACGCCTACCAGCACCTTGTCCCCGGAAGAGATCATTCCGTAATCCATGACCGCCCTTTCCAGCCATTTTTTCAGATGAAGAAACAATTTTGTCTTCTTTACACCGTTTTCCATCACACCCCCTCCGGCGGAGGCCGATTCTACTTGACGTCGCCCGTTATAGCAAGAAACTTTCGCGGAGCTGAAACTTTCGCGGAGCGGGAAAAATCGGCTTGAAAAGCATCGCCTGTTGGTATAGGAAGACACTGTTCTTAAATTGCAGCAAAGGCGACTGGCAGCGGCGGAGAATTATTCGCCCCTGTCAGTCGCCGATCACAGTTTCATAGACGACATCATACCGTTCCAACTGACAACAAAAAAGGAGGCCATCATGACAGAAATCATCAGCGTCAACGCAAGAGAGATTCTCGATTCACGCGGGAACCCGACAATCGAAACCGAGGTGACCATTGCGTCAGGGATTACAGGCAGGGCGTCGGTACCATCCGGAGCTTCCACCGGTGAACATGAAGCCGTGGAACTTCGGGACGGAGACAAAAAACGCTACCTCGGCAAGGGTGTCTTGAAGGCAGTAAACAATGTCCTTGACAAGATAGCCCCGGAAATCATCGGGATGGACTGCCTGAATCAACGGGAAATCGACATGCAGATGATTTTACTTGACGGGACGGAAAACAAGGGCAATCTGGGCGCTAATGCCCTTCTCGGCGTCTCTCTGGCCTGCGCGAAGGCGGGTGCGGACGTTCTGGAGCTTCCTCTCTACCGCTACATCGGCGGTATCATCGCTCATGAAATTCCGGTGCCGATGGCCAACATCATCAACGGCGGTCAGCACGCCGATAACAATGTTGACATTCAGGAATTCATGGCCATGCCCGTGGGCGCGACAAGTTTTCGCGAGGGAATTCGCATGATCGCCGAGGTATTTCATAACCTGAAGGCAGTTCTGAAAGCCAAGGGGTACAACACCTCAGTCGGGGATGAGGGTGGCTTTGCCCCCAACCTTAAATCCAACGAAGAGGCATTTTCACTCATTATGATGGCGATCGAAAAAGCCGGATACGAGCCGGGCCGGGATTGCGCAATCGCGATCGATTCCGCGGCCAGTTCTTTCTACAGCAAAGGCAAATACATAATGGCCGCGGAGAAGAAACCGGAAAAAACCTCCGAAGAGATGGTCAAATACTACGCCGGCCTTATAAAAAAGTATCCGATTGTCTCCATTGAGGACGGACTCGCCGAAGATGACTGGGACGGCTGGAAAATCATGACGGAGGCCCTCGGCTCAAAGATTCAGATTGTCGGCGACGACATCTTTGTTACCAACCCCAAACGTCTCCAGAGGGGCATCGAACTTGGGGCGGCAAACTCCATTCTCATCAAGCTCAATCAGATCGGCACCCTGACGGAAACGCTCGATACCATCAAGCTTGCCCACGAGTCGGGCTACACGACGGTCGTTTCGCACCGGTCGGGGGAAACGGAAGACACCTCGATGGCCGACGTCGCCGTCGCCGCAAACTGCGGTCAGATCAAAAGCGGATCTACTTCAAGAACGGAGAGGCTGGCGAAGTACAACCAGTTGCTGAGAATAGAAGAAGAACTGGGGGATTCGGCGATTTTCAGGGGCGGGGCAGTTTTATATTCGGTACGGGGCAAAAAATAATAAAAACACGGCGGTAGGATTTCAGGATGCAGGCTGTAGCCTGCATCCTTCAGCCTTCAGAGAAATTTGAACAGACGGCGGCGAAGCGACTCCATTTGCACCTTGTTTTCCGCCAGCGCATAGCGCCTGGTCAATCTCTTTTCCCCCTTTTCCTGCACTTCCTGAACAGTAATGATGTTAACATCCTGCAGGTATCGTATCGCGCTCTGATAGTTAGATTGCGAAAGAGCTTCCGCCCTGCGGATTTCCCCTTTTCGGTACATTCTCTCCCCTAAGCCGCGGAGATTTTTAAGCCAGTCTTTTTCCGCTTTCGGTCTTTTCTTCAGGTGGTAACACCCCCTGATCGCTACCCAGTAGGATTCGGTATAATTCTGGACAAGACCTGAGAATGGTAAAAGTTTTGTTCTGCCGAGCCCCTTGACCTCTATCCAATACTTTTCGTCCCGGTCAAACATGTCTATCATGCCCTGATCGTAAAAATAGGCGAGTATCTCATTTAGTTCTTCAAGACTGTCTTTTTTGTCGTCAAATATAAATTCATGTCGAAAAAGGCGTTTGAAAAAAATAAAATCATTATGAATCCTGTTAACAGGAATCATGTCTTCCGCTGTAGCCAGAATGGCTGTCGCCACAAAACTGAAAGGAAGAAAATAATGCAGGATGTTGTTTTTGTAGTATTCAAGATTTAAGCGTTTGTTCCCCTCCAGGGAATAAACAACCTCCTCAACGTCTTCCTCCTCTTCATCCTCCGTTCCCATGCAGGATATAAGCCCGGACTTATCAAAGAGATTCAATGCCTCTGCGATCGCCTTATCCCGATCGGAGAATGTCATTGCAAACGGAGCCTTGCAAAAAGAGAGGCATTGATAAAATAGTTCAATAACTTCGAATAGTTCCTGATGAGAAATGCCCCTTCGGTCGTAACACAAAAGGGCGGCGGCGGTCAGGGAAAAGGGAGTCACCACGGAAACCTCGTTGATCTCGCGGACAATCTTATAGCCGATTTGCCGGTAGAGTTTTTGTCGTTCCCCAACCGTCATCTCCTGCATCGGTTTATCTTGAGCGGCGAGGTACGACTTCAGCAGAAGCGGTTCACCTACATTCATATAGACGCGACCATACCTTTTTCTCAAAAGGCCGCCGCTCCGGATCATCGCCGTAGCCTTCTCCTTCTCCTTGGGAGCGCCTCCGAGCTCCTCAAGATAGGCCTTCTCCTCGATCACCCGGTCATAACCGATATAAACAGGAATCACCGCCAGATCATCACAGACATTTTCCTGATAGGCATCGATGATCATGGAAAGGAGACCGTACTTGGGCATCACCATTTTTCCAGTCCTGCTGCGCCCGCCCTCGATGAAGAATTCGAGGGGAAGCCCCTCTTTTAGAAGGGCCTGGACATAGCAGTTTAATGCCTCGGCGTAGAGACCGTTGCCCTTGAAACTTCTCCTCAGAAAGAAGGCGCCCGATTTTCGGAAAATGTAACCCATGGGGAAAAAGGCAAGATTGTTGCCCGCGGCCACAAACGGCATCTGGATGTTGTTTTTGTAGAATATATAGGAGAGCAGAAGGTAATCAAAATGGCTGCGATGGCAAGGGATAATAACAAAAGGCATCTTTTTGGAAACCTGCCTTATCTTGGCGATGCCCTCGCCATCGATCACAAGTCCGTCGTAAATGTTGTTCCAGAGCCAGGTGAGGATTTTTTCCCAAATCTCTACCGCGGTTTCACTGTAATCGGAGGCAATCTCACGGAGGTATCTTCTGACCGTCTTTCTGATTGCCGGCAAGCTGCCCCCGCCCTTCTTACCCTTCGCCGCCATCTCTTCCATAAAGGAGATAAGGCCTTTATCCTGCATGATCATCTCCGTTATCTCGTCCCGAGACTTCAGGAGCGGCCCGACAATAGCCTCCTTTTCTTCATCGATCCTGCCGATTAGCTCCTCTCGAAGCTGGCGTGCCAGATACCCGCGATTTATATCCGCGTCCGCTTTGGTGTACTCCGCAAGATTAACCGGTTCGGTGGAAATAACGGAGACCCTGCTTGCGTACCTGATAAAGGTTATCAACCTGCGGAGAGGTCCTGTTGTGTCGCTCTGGCCGAAGAGAATGTTAAATATATTTTCGTTCTCTTTCTCCCTCCTCCTGCCGTAGGTGATCAATTCCGGGCACAGATAGATCGGCCTGGATGAACTCTTCTGAATCTCCACCAACAGATTGAGCGTCTCTTCAACAAAAGGGTTTTCGAATATCTCTGATTCCCCAAGGTGGACAATAACGGTATTTCCCGCACGTACAAGCTTTTCAATGTGAATCATTCTTTGGGAATGGATCGTTTTTTTCCCCATTACCCAGTGAGTGAGGTGGGAACTTATTACCCTCAGGGCCATACAAAAAGGCTGCCAGGCTATCATGTTGACATCATGGCTGTAAACAGGTTCGGGGATTCCCTTACGAAGTGACAGCTCGCGTATGATCAGACTGTTGAGCTGACTTTTGTTTTTCAGAACATAAACAACAACCCCCTTTTCAGCGATTGATTTCAGCTTTTCCACAATCTCGTCGGAAACCGCGACCCTGGAAAGCACCTTGTGGACAAGCAATGAAAAAGAGAAATTTTCCTCCCGATAAATGCTCCCCGCATGGCGAACGCCGATCTCGGTTGTCCACGCTTTTATGTTTGACAGAACGGACATATATTTCCCTTTCTGCGGATGCTTCACTGGCTAATGTCGGAAAAATCGTCAGGAAAATGTTTTCGCATCTCTTCTCCGACAAAGGTCTTGATTTCCTCCAAGGAGGAAAGTTTCAACACCTTGTCAAGGAGAGACTTTGACGCTTTTAACGTAATCCCCCTGATGATCTTCTTCACACGGGGAATTGCCAGCGGGTTCATGCTCAGTTCGTCGAGTCCCATTCCGACGAGAATCATCGTATAGGCTGGTTCCCCCGCCATTTCGCCGCACATTGCCACCCTTATCCCGGCATTGTGACCGGCATCGACAACACTCTTGATCAGTCGCAGTACCGCCGGATGGAGCGGTTCGTAAAGATAGCTGACCTGCTCGTTGATGCGGTCTATAGCCAATGTGTACTGGATAAGATCATTGGTGCCAATGCTGAAAAAATCGACCTCCCTGGCCAACTGGTCGGCAATAATGACCGCCGAAGGGATCTCGATCATGATTCCCGTTTCGATTTCCTGCCCTAACTGAATTCCTTCCGACAACAGGTCGTTTTTCATCTCGGCAAGGATGCTTTTCGCTTCCCTGATCTCCTCGATTCCGGAAATCATTGGAAACATGATCCTCAGCTTGCCGTAAACGCTGGCCCGCAGGATGGCCCGGAGCTGAACCTTGAAAAGTTCTTTCTCCTTAAGGCAAAATCTGATTGCCCGCATTCCGAGCTGCGGATTCATTTCATGAAAACTTTTTTTATCCGGGAAAAATTTGTCTCCACCCAGATCAAAGGTGCGGATCGTCGCCCAGGAAAGTCCCTCCACCCCCACAACAGAACGGTAATTAGCCAGGTGTTCCTCCTCATCCGGCAGCTCCTGGCGGTTAATATAGATAAACTCCGTGCGGTAAAGGCCAATACCTTCCGCCCCGTGGTGAAGCGCCGAGGGAATTTCTTCAATAAATTCGATGTTTCCCCCAATCACCACGCGGTGATTGTCCTTAGTGACGGCAGGCAGACCCGCGTAATCCAGCAGATCGTCCTGCGCCTTTTCGTAGAGTTTTTTCTTCCATTCATACCGTTTCCTGATCTCAGGATCGGGATTGACGATTACCACCCCGGATGAACCATCGATGATAATGTCGTCGTTTGCACTGACTGCCCGGGTAATGTTCCCCAAGGCGACAACTGCCGGAATCTCCATCGAGCGGGCAACGATTGCCGTATGGGAAGTTTTCCCACCTACATCCGTGGCAAATCCAAGCACCTTATCTATCTTAAGCTGAGCTGTGTCGGAAGGAGACAAATCAGATGCGATTATAACGACCCCCTCCGGCACCTCGAGCGGAGGATGATGTTTACAGGCAAGGTTATTGATAATCTTCTGACCCACATGCTGAATGTCGCTTATGCGGCCCCGAAGGTAATCATCCTCCATCCGGTCAAACATCTCCTGATACTTTTGCAGGGTCATCCGTACCGCCCATTCGGCACTGACGGACAACTCCCGGATGTTTTGCACAGTAAGGTCGATGAACTTCCGATCGTGCATGATCATGATGTGGACATCAATGATATACAGCGGTTCCATGCCACCACCGGAATCAACAAGCTTGTTTTTTAATTCGAGAAGCTGCGTTTCCGATTCGTGAAGAGCCTCCAGAAAGCGCTCAATTTCCTCTGGAATCAAACCCGGATCGCTGAGTTTGTAGAAAGGCGCCTGTATGTCCATTCGGTTGAAGAGATGTACCTTTCCGATAACTACACCTGGAGAAACGCCTATTCCCTTCATAACAAACGTTTTGGCTTTATCGTCATCCATGCAATCCCTCATCTTCTTGCCATTACACCTCGCCGAACTTTCCATCGATAAGAATTTCGAGCGTTTTCATCGCCTCTGCCGCATCCACTCCCGAAAAACGAACCGTCAATCGACTCCCTTTGGGACAGTAGAGGGTAAGAATATCAAGAATACTGCGTCCGTTTACCTCGTAGCCGTCCTTTTCGAGAACTACGTCCGCATGGAAGCGATTGGCGCTTTCCACAATCTTTGCGGCTGCCCTGGCATGAATACCCAACTTGTTCCTGATTTCAAATGTTTTAGCTATATCCATATCAGATAGAAAACACCATGCACATTACGGCAATCCCGTAGAGGATCTTCTCCGAAGAAATTTCTCGTCGCGCCCCCACAAAAGAAATTAAAAAAATTGCGGAATAAATAATAAAACCGACATGTTGTGGGAATAACCTGCCATGCCCGGCAAACGAGACGGCTAAAGCAGCCACTACAATACTTAGTATAAATAGCGCTCCATAACGCAGCCTCGCCGCCTCCCGTGGCAGGTCAAGACTGCGAATATAATTAAAACCGCCCCTTCCGGAACAAATACCATGGATAAACCCTCCCACCCGGACCATAACCTGCGCGGGAGAAAAAAGCAGGAGAAATACAAGCGGGGCATAGAAACTTCCGGATACGGCTACCAACACCGCCCCTGCTGAAGAAAACAGGCACAGCGCCCCCCAGAAAAATGAATCGCCGATAGCGGCATACGGACCCATCAGCGCCTTTTTGAGATCTTCAGCTTCACGAACCCCATCGCCATCTTCCTCAATCCTGACCACGGAGCCGACAACCGCGGAAACGAGATACGGGTTCGTATTGAACATCTGCAAATGTCTCAAGAGAAATACTTCCTTCTCCCTATGTTCGCTGTCTTTTCTTGCAAACATCACCGGCAGCATGGAAAAGGCAAAGCCCAAGCCCTGCATGGTGCGGAAATTGAAAGAAATCTGGATGGTCAGTGAACGAAAAAAAATACCGAGCATCGCTGCTTTATTCATCGGAAGAACCACCACGAACGGATTCAGATATCATGACGGGATCCGCAGTTTACCTGCTCTCTCCGCCACTAAGCGCAGCCGGCTTGACACCTGTTCTGGAACGCCATCGGATCCATGAACCGAGACGGTGGGATTGCCTAACACAAACAGTTTTGCAAGTCAATCTATTCGCCAGGGAAGTTTTCTGCCCGTAATTTCTCTTGACAGAAAGCTTTTGTTCTGGTAGCGAGGCCCAACTTTTGGGAAGGTAATCAGCCGGCCTGTGTTTTCCATAAGAATGTTTTGGAAAGCAGGTCGGTTTTTTAAAGGAATTTTTCTTCATAAGGAATAATTTGAGAAAGGAAGAGGTGTAACAGAATGATTTGTGGGACAATTAAAAAAGGGGTCGAGTGCGCTTTCATGGCAAAGAAGGGATGTGGATACCCAGGTGGACGCTGCAATCCGGTAATTGACAAATGCGAGGGATGCACAAAGGCGGTTCAATGTGAGGAGATAATTTACTGTGGGGTTTATCCCGATCCTACTTCCAAATGGCGAACCGGAAAATGCCCGACGGCAACCCACCTCAAGGCAGATGTCAAGGAAGCCCAACAGAAAATAAACCCTTTGAAGGCGTCAAAAAGAGCAAACAAAAAGTAAACATTGGTTTTCAGATCAACAGAGCCGTTGGAAACATTTCGTTCTCAACGGCTCTGTTGATCATTATAAACACTGAAATTGGTTTACTTAAAATCAACCTACCCTTCCCTTGATCCAAAGTAGGCCCTCCTTGATTTCTTCGATAATCGCCCCTCGCGACAAATCGCCGGAGGAGGCGTCAGCGCACTTGCTGCTCCGCAGATGCCTCCTGGCTCCATCAATGGTGAATTTCTCCTCGTACAGAAGCCTTTTTATAACCAGCAAATTCTGGACATCCTGGCGCCTGTAAAGACGCTGATCGGAACGGGTACGGGAGGGCTTTACCGTTTTAAACTCCGATTCCCAGTAGCGTATCACGTAAGGAGGTACGCCCAGAATCCTGCTTACCTCGCCGATGCGGAAAAAGGTCTTGTCGGGAACCGTGTCCATCAGCCACTTCCAATGCGACGCACCAATGTTATCAACACCTGTATGAAAAATCCCGTCACAATATCCCTCCCCCTTCAACGCGGGAGAGGGGGTGGGTTTTTTCATCATCCGTTGAGCCCGCTCCGGGTATGGAGTTTAATTAATGCTTCAGGGCTTAGCACCAAACATCGTCTGCGGTGTTAGCCGTTGAGGGCTTTACGCAAAACCTGACTGGACTTGAAGGTCAGTACCTTCCGTGCCGAAATGGCAATCTCTTCGCCAGTCTGGGGATTTCTGCCCCGCCGGGATTTTTTGTCCTTGACTGCAAAATTTCCAAATCCGGAAATTTTTATTTTATCTCCCTCCGCCAGCTTGTCTTTGATTATGTCAAAAACAGACTCGACTATCCTTGCTGAATCCTTTTTGGAAAACCCCAGTTTTTCGTACACGTTTTGAATAATATCTATCTTCGTCATTTTCCCCTCCTGAATTGATTGCTCCTGACCTATCTTATCAACGCCCCTGACGCACCAATGACACTTTCCACAACCCGTGAATGGACCCTATTTACCTCGTCATCAGTCAAAGTCCTATCCGCGCTTCGATACAAAAATCTCAGTCCCAGACTCCTGGTTCCCTCTGCAACATTTTTTCCTTCATATACATCAAAGATCTCAACTTTTTCAAGCAATTCTTCGTTCGTTTTTCGCGCAGCCGCAATCAACTCGCCTGCCTCTACTTCACTGCGCGTAAGAAAGGCTACGTCGCGTGAACTACCGGGGAACCTGGACATGCCGGCAAAAACATTTTTTGTGGCCGCAGACGCAATCATCATATCCAAATCAAGTTCACACGCCGCAATCGGCCCGGCAATACCAAACCGGGAAAGCACATCCGGATGAATCTCTCCCAAAAATCCGATTTTTGACTCCCCGCTGAAAACACCGCAGGACTTTCCGGGATGAAGGAACGGCTCGCTGTAAGCGGCACGATAAGAAGGGCTTGCAACAATCAGAACATCCAGTATGTTCTCCACGCATCCCTTTAAATCATAAAAATCCGCCCTCAAATCCGGGAAATGCCACCGCTGTTCGTATCTTTGTCCCGTCACCAAAAAAGCAGCCTTGTTAAACTCGTGGGGCTGTTTCCCTTCACCCGCGCCGATGTATGTCCTGCCGATTTCAAAAATCTTCAAGTCCGAGCGGCCAAAATCGTTATTTTTCGATACATTTTTCAGCAGGCTGTAAAGCATCGTGGTACGCATGGCGGACTGTTCCTCGGTAAGCGGGTTCTTAATCCGCACCTGGCGCCGCCGCTCATCCGTCTTTGCCAGCAAGAGGTCATCCACTGAGGAGGGTGAGATAAAACTGTAGTTTATCACCTCCGTATAACCGGCGCCGTTAATAATCTGGCGAACTGCCGCCTCCGCTCTTCTTTTTTGGTCTCCCGATCCCTCGGAAATTACCGAAACAAGCGGCAAGGTAGCGGAAATTCGGTCATAACCAAAGAGGCGTGCAATCTCCTCTATCAAATCGATTTCCCGAGTAATATCAACACGACAGGACGGAGGGGTAACAAGGAAAACATCTTCCCCGGCTTCCCCTGTTCTCATCTCCAACCCCTCAAGAATAGCCTTAACTTCATTTCTGGAAACTGCCGTACCTATGATCTTATCCACGTTTTTCAGGTGAAGAACGATATCCCTGGCAACCGCGACATTTACCGGATGCTGATCGATTATCCCCCGACAGATCGTTCCACCCGCCAGTTCGGCAATAAGCCCTGCGGCCCTGTCCAGTGCCCGGATGGAGCCTTCCGGATCGATTCCCCGTTCAAAGCGAAAGGCCGCGTCCGTACCCATTGCCATTGAGCGTGCGGTACGGCGAATGGAGAAAGGATTAAAATAGGCGCTCTCCAGAAGGATGGTCTTCGTGTCATCCTTGACTTCTGAATTGCTCCCGCCCATCACCCCGGCGATGGCGACCGGTTTTTCCCCGTCGCAGATAAGCAGGGCCTCCGCCGGCAGAAGTCGTTCCTTGCTGTCGAGAGAAACAAATCTCTCCCCGGCACGGGAGCGTCTGACTACTATTTTCCCCCCCGCAAGGAGAGCAAAATCAAAGGCATGAAGCGGCTGCCCGGTTTCCATCATCACAAAATTGGTTATATCCACAATATTGTTGATGGACCGTAGTCCAACCGCCTCTATCCTGTTTCTCAGCCATAAAGGAGAGGGGCCTATGCAAACATCCTTAATGACACGCGCCGTATAACGGGGGCAAAGATCGCCATCCTCTATCGAAACGGAGGTTATGTTCGCAATATCGTCATTATTTTCAATAACATCGCAATCCGGATAACGAATCTTTTTCCCGGTTATTGCCGCTACTTCACGGGCGACTCCGATAATCGAAAGACAGTCCGGTCTATTGGGGGTAACGCCGATATCGAGTACCGTGTCATTGAGGTCCAGGGACTCCCCCAGCCCCCTGCCGCAGACAAGGTCGGGCGGAAGCAGCATGATTCCCGAAGCGTCCGGACCAATCTGCAATTCCTCCTCGGAACAGAGCATCCCCTCGGAAACCTCGCCGCGTATTTCTGTCTTGCTGATCACTTTTCCGCCGGGAAGAATCGCCCCGATTGTTGCCAGAGGAACAATATCCCCGACCTTTATGTTATCTGCCCCGCAGACCACCGGGTAATTTGCTTCCCCGGTGGAAACCTCGCATAATGACAATTTATCGGCATTCGGATGGGGCCCCATGCGCACGATCCTTGCTACCCGCACCCCGCTGAAGGCAGGCTCCCTGGCATTTATGGAATCCACTTCCAGACCGGCCATGGTGAGCTTGTCCGCCACCTCTTGCGGGGAAAGATCTACATCCAGATAATCACGAAGCCACTTGAAACTGACTAACATTAAAACCCTCTAACTTGCTAATCTCACGTTCTATTGTTCAGAAGAAACCATTAAGCGTCAATGCCCGGCGCCGGCAGAATTAGTGATGAAAATAATCAAAAGTCAGGTTCCAGCTGTCGGACGTTAAGCTTAAAAACTGAAACATGAGGCTCAAAACTGGGTTAGAAATCTCAAATCATTTTCAAAAAAAAGACGGATATCAGAGATGCCGAATTTCAGCATCGCAATCCGTTCGAGGCCGAGGCCAAAGGCAAAACCGGTGAATTTTTCGGAATCATATCCAACATTTTTAAACACTTCCGGGTCAACCATCCCGGCCCCCAGAATTTCCAGCCAGCCGCTCTGTTTGCAGACCCGGCAGCCACGCCCCCCGCACATGACGCAACGGATGTCAACCTCGGCGCTTGGCTCGGTGAAGGGAAAGAAACTGGGTCGAAACCGCAGCGCCGTTTCCCCTCCAAACATCTGCTTCAGAAAAACCGTCAATACCCCCTTGAGGTCCCCCAGGGTAATGCCTTCATCAACAAGCAACCCCTCTATCTGATGGAACATCGGGGTATGGGAAACATCGGAATCACGCCGATACACCCGCCCCGGCGAGAGAATTCTGACTGGCGGTCTGCTTTTTTCCATCGTGCGAACCTGGACCGGCGATGTATGGGTTCGCAAAACGATGTTCTCGTCAACGTAAAACGTGTCCTGCATATCCCGGGCCGGGTGGTCTTTCGGAATGTTAAGGGCCTCAAAATTGTAATAGTCGAGTTCTACCTCCGGGCCTTCCACAACGGAAAAACCCAGACCGGCAAAAATTCTGCAGATCTCTTCCCGAACCTGCGTTACCGGATGAAGGCTGCCATACCGCATCCCCCGGCCCGGCAGGGTCACATCGATCCTTTCGGAGCAAAGGGCCTTTTCTTTTCCGGAAACGGCAATTTCCGCAAGCCTCTGGTCGATCCTTGCAGAAATTAAATCTTTGCTTTCGTTGCACTCCTTGCCGAACAGGGCTCTATCCTGCGGCAGCACATTGGCAATATTGCGAAGCAACCCGGTAAGCAAACCCTTGCGGCCAAGATAACGGGTTCGTATCTCCTGAAACTCTGCTTCTGTTTCAGCCTTCTGCAGCTCAGTTTCCGCCTGCTTGCGGAGAGATTCGAGCTCTCCCGTCATGCCTGAAGCTCGCCTTTGGCAATGGTGACTATCTGCTCAAAACCACGAGGGTCATGAATCGCAAGATCAGAAAGCATCTTCCGGTCAATCTCGATACTCGCCTTGTGCATTCCGTCTATAAGACGGCTGTACGATATCTTGTTCATCCTGGCTGCCGCATTGATCCTTGCGATCCACAGGCTGCGGAACTCTCTTTTTCTGACCTTTCTGTCGCGGTAGGCATACACCATGGCACGGTTTACCGCCTCCGTGGCAGTTCGCAGCAACTTACCCCTGGAGAGCAAAAAACCCTTCGCCGCTTTCAGTATCTTCCTTCTCTTCTTTTTGGCCGTTAAGCTTCTTTTTACCCTGGACATCGCTTTTCTCCTTCATCTCCCTCAAGTCAGCAGCAGGCAAACCAAATACCGCTCCCTTGACTATTAAATTTAAAACTACATGTAGGGAATCAGCTTCTTGATCGCCTTTTGATTTGCGTGGTCAAGAATAACCGATTGTCGCAAATTTCTCTTCCTTTTCGTTGTCTTTGTCGTCAGAATATGGCTGGTAAAAGCCTTGTTTCTTCGGATTTTCCCCGTTCCTGTTACAGAAAAACGCTTTGCCGCACCACGATGTGTCTTGATTTTTGGCATTCCCTCACCCCTGCTTTTTTATTGGTCGACGAGCCAAAAATTTTACGGCCCATCGCTTTTTTCATACCCTTTGAAACGATCCTCTCACTTCTTGGGAGAAAGAATCATAATCATGTTTCTCCCCTCCAATTTTGGCTGCTGATCGATAACACATTCATCGACAAGGGCGGCCTTTATTGACTCCATCAATCCCCGGCCAATATCGGTATAGGCTATCTCGCGCCCCCGAAACATCACCGTCACCTTAACCTTGTCGTGCTCTTCCAGAAACCGCTTTATATGCTTTATTTTAACATCCCGATCATGCTCTTCGGTTTTAGGCCGCAGGCGAATCTCTTTTACCTGAATAACCGTCTGACTTTTTTTGGCGACCTGCACCTTTTTGCTCTGCTGATACCGGAACTTGCCATAATCCATAATCCGGCACACCGGCGGATCGGCGGTGGGAGAAACCTCCACCAGATCCAGTCCCGATTTCGACGCCTCTGCCAAAGCCTCGCTCAGGGAGAGCACCCCCAGCTGCTTTCCCTCATCGTCAATAACCCTGACCGTAGCGGCCTTGATCTCCCTGTTTATACTTAGATCTTTTGCTATGGTTCACCTCCGGAAGCTGATTTGTAAACACTAAGCTCCGCTTTCTATTTGAACTGCAAACATTTCTCCAGCACAAGGGCAATAAAGGTCTCGGGCTCCATTGCCTCGAGGCTTTTTCCGTCCCTCTGCCGTGGAGAAACCTTGCCGGCATCCATCTCCCGGTCGCCGATCACCAGCATGAAAGGGGTTTTCTGCATCTGGGCTTCCCGTATCTTGTAGCCCAATTTCTCGTTGCGAAAATCACCCTCCACTCTGATGCCGGCATCGACAAGACGCTTTCGCACCTCTTCTCCCCAAGGGATATGTTTATCGGTCACAGTCACTATCACCGCCTGGACAGGAGACAGCCACAGAGGGAACGCTCCGGCATAGTGTTCGATCAAAACCCCCATAAACCTTTCAATTGCACCCAGAATAACCCTGTGCAGCATGACGGGGCGGTGTTTTTCTCCGTCCTCTCCTATATAACTGAGATCGAATCTCTCCGGCAGCGTAAAGTCACACTGGATTGTCGCGCACTGCCATTTTCTTTTCAAGGCATCCTTGATCTTGAAGTCGATCTTGGGACCGTAGAAGGCGCCGTCCCCTTCGTTCACCTCATAGGGAATCCCGCTGTCCTTGAGGGCGTTTTCCAAGGCGCCCGTAGCAAGTTCCCAGTCTTCGTCCGAACCAATCGAATTATTCGGGCGCGTACTGAGTTCCACCTCATATTCAAAACCGAAGATTTCCATCGCGTCATGGACAAACGCGGCGATAGCCTTGATCTCATCATTGAGCTGCTCCGGTGCGCAGAGGATATGGGCGTCATCCTGGGTAAACTGGCGAACACGCATCAAACCATGCAGAACCCCGGCCTTTTCGTGCCGGTGCACCGTGCCCAGTTCAAAGTAACGCAAAGGCAAATCCCGATAGGAACGGATCTTAGCTTTGTATATCAGCATATGGGAGAGACAGTTCATCGGCTTGATGCCGTAGATCTGCTCGTCCACCTCGGTAAAGTACATGTTTTCCCGGTAATGGTCAAAATGGCCGGAACGCTTCCAGAGATCTGCCTTCAAAATCTGGGGCCCCATGACAAGGCCATACCCCCTTTTCAGGTGCTCTTTTCTCTCCCAGTCCTCGATAATCGTTCGGAGCATCGTCCCTTTCGGGTGAAAAATGACAAGCCCCGGACCCGCTTCGTCGTTGATCTGAAACAGGTCGAGCTCACGACCCAAGCGGCGGTGATCCCTCTTTTTTGCCTCTTCTATCAATTGCAGGTGCTCATCGAGCCTCTGCTGAGAATCAAATCCGGTCCCGTAGATGCGCTGGAGCATCCGGTTGTGTTCGTCGCCCCGCCAGTACGCGCCGGCGATGCTGAGCAGCTTGAAGGCCTTGATCATCCCTGTCGAAGGGATATGCGGCCCACGACATAGGTCCGTATAACCGCCCTGTGAATATATGCTTACGGTTTTTATCTCTTCCGGAAGATCGCCTATAATCTCTACCTTGTAATTCTCGCCTTTTTTCCGGAAAATATCGACAGCCTCCTGGCGGCTTACCTCGCTACGTTCAAAAGGAAAATCCGCAGTTGCAATCTTTCTCATTCCGGATTCTATTCGCTCAAGATCCTCCGGCGAAAATCCCGGGGCATAATCGAAATCGTAATAGAATCCATCTTCTATAGCGGGGCCTATGGTAACCTGGGCCTCGGGGAAAGACTCCTGAACGGCCTGAGCCATGACATGCGCGATGCTGTGGCGCAGGATCACAAGCCCCTCCGGCGACGAAGCATAAAGCGGCTCTATCTTCGCGTCTCCCCCGAGCGGATAACCTAAATCAACAGCAACGCCATTCACCTTCGCCGCGACCAAAGGATCGGCGCCTCCGCCGGTCATTCCGGCAAGGACATCCCTGACTACCGTTCCCGCCGGATGTGATTCGCTCCTTCCATCCGGCAAAGTCACTTTTATGTTTGCCGTCATCTACCTGTTCCTATTAAGAAAGGGCACCAGCGCCTTGGCAATGATGCCCCGAAAAAAATCAGCCCCCCTGACTTAAAGCACACCTTCACTACTCGTCAAACAAACGCCTTTCCCCTTGAGAAGACATTAAAGTGTTCATATGGTAGGCACGCAGGGATTTGAACCCTGGACATCCACCGCGTCAGGATGGCGCTCTCCCCCTGAGCTACGTGCCTATAAATACGTCCCTCTCGGAAGGGTTCGTCGTCTAACAAGAAAATAGAGTATTGTCAAGGCAAATGTCACTTTTTCACATCATGATTAATGAGCCTGAATCCCCGAAACATATAATGCAGACCTGAGACTATTGTAAAAATTGCCGTCCCCCAGTAAAGTATATTAAGCCACTGGTGATCGATCCCATTCGGCAGACAGCGAATAAAAAGTGCGAGAAAAACAGTGACTGCCTGCAGAACCGTCGTTACTTTACTGACCAGGGCGGGGCGAATTTCCACGGAAACAGACATGATGAATAATACGGAAATCCCCAGAAGAATTATAAAATCACGGCTTATTACAATAACCGCCAGCCAGGAGGGAATAACGTGTAAAATGGAAAGGGTAACAAACGTACTGGCCAGAAGCGCCTTGTCGGCGATTGGGTCCAGATACGCGCCGACAACGGTCTGCTGATGCATAAATCTTGCAAGGAATCCATCCACAGCATCGGAAATGCTTGCTATAATAAACACTGCCAGGGCCTTCCGAAAATCCCCCTGTATCAGCAGAATGACAATAACCGGTACGAGAATAATTCTCAACAGCGTGATAAAATTAGGGATATTCATAGCCCAACCATTCAGGATTCTCTTTTCAGTTTTTCTATCTCCTCGCGGATAACGCGCTCGGCAATATCAGGAATCACCTCCCTGGCGATTCTTTCGGCGATGTCAACTGCCTTCTTCATAATCTCGTCATGGAGGCCCGTATCTACAAACGCCATTTTCGGCCTTTTTTCAACGACATCCACAAGATCATAAATTATTTCCGGATCTGCCTTTCTTTTGTCGGCACCCCCGGCGAGAGATTCCGCCGCAGCAACTGCATCGACAAGGTCATATATTTTGTCGTATGGTTTAAGCAAGCGCCCCTGGCTAATAACTGCCCCTTCATCAACACTGGATAAGCCTTCCATCACGTCAGCCCCTCTGTAAAGCGGTAATCTTATCGATTATTACGACAGAGCTTAAAAACCCTGTCAATGCGAAATCGTTTTGACCAGTTATCACACCCGCCCTTCCAGTTCAAGAAAATAGTATCCGCAGGACAGGGTCCAAGAGCCTACAACCTATCCACCGCCGCATCTGACAATAATTTGTAGATGCGGCGACGGGATTCGCCTGTCTCTTCGGCGATTCGGCTTGCCGCATCCCTTCTCGACAGCGATTCTTCCCCTTCATTAATCAACTCTTCACCCCGCATTTTTATTTCCTCATCCGACATCTCAATCTTTGGCCTGCAGAAGCCGGCGACAACCAATGTTATCTCCCCTTTGACTATCCTTCCCCTGAATGCCGAAAGCACATCTGTTACCGAGCCACGAACAAATTCTTCATGGATCTTCGTCAACTCCCTGGAAACAACCATATTCCTGTCTCCCCAGATTTCCCTCATATCGTTAAGGGAGTCCGTCAGCCTGTTCGGCGATTCGTAAAATATTACGGTTTTTTCCTCTTCGCGCAGCTTTGCGAGCAACTGTCGGCGCCGTGACGCCTTTGACGGCAAAAAACCCATGAATACAAAGCTATCCATCGGCAAGCCGGAGACACAAAGCGCGGCAACCAGCGCCGACGCCCCGGGAACCGGCGACACTTTAATGCCGTGCAAAACGGCCTCCCTTACCAGAATGTATCCGGGATCGGAGATGCCCGGCGTACCCGCATCCGATACAGAGGCCACATCCTGCCCCCGCAGCAGCCTTTCTATTATCAGACCGCTTTTTTCTCTTTCTATCTGATCGTACAGGCTCGTCAGAGGTGTTGATATGTCGTACCTTTCAAGAAGCATCCGGGTGTGTCTTGTATCCTCCGCCGCAATCAGGGATACATCCCGCAGAATCCTTACCGCCCGAAAGGTAATATCCGCGAGGTTGCCGATGGGGGTTGCCACCAGATAAAGAGTCCCGTGGCAATCACGATTGCCCTCCGTTTTTCCTTCTGCTGCTTTTTCCCCGTCCTCTTGTTTATGAATATTTTTTTTCATAGATCACCATCCTCTTGAGAAGCACGCGTCGCCTTCCCCGGGACGTTGCCTTCCCCATTTTCACGAAGTCCTTCGACGCTTGTGATAGTTGCCTTTATATGATATTGGCGCAAACCATCAACCTGTATTTTAGAAAATTTTAATTCAAACAAAGTGGCGGAGGAGCAAACACCATGAACAGAATACTCGTTACCGGGGGAGCAGGCTTTCTCGGGTCTCACCTCTGCGAACGGCTGCTCGCCGCAGGTCAGGAGGTTCTTTGCCTCGACAATTTTTTTACCGGCCGTAAGGATAATATCTTTCCCTTTTTGCAAAACAAGAATTTTGAACTGATCCGCCACGACATTATAAATCCCATATACCTCGAAGTCGATCAGATATATAATCTCGCCTGCCCGGCATCCCCTGTCCATTATCAGTATAACCCGATCAAAACGATCAAAACCAGCGTAATGGGGGCAATCAACACCCTGGGACTTGCCAAAAGGGTGAAGGCAAGAATCCTTCAGGCCTCCACCTCGGAGGTGTACGGAGACCCGGAGGTACACCCCCAGCAGGAGGGGTACTGGGGCCGAGTCAATCCAATCGGAATCAGAAGCTGCTACGATGAGGGCAAGCGGGCCGCCGAATGCCTGATGATGGATTATCATCGCCAGAATCATCTTGATATAAAAATAGTGCGAATATTCAATACCTATGGACCACGGATGGCGGTCCATGACGGTCGTGTCGTCAGCAATTTTATCGTTCAGGCGCTTCGGGGAGAGGATATAACGGTTTTCGGCGATGGCTCCCAGACCCGTTCCTTCTGTTATGTCGATGACCTTATCGAGGGGCTGATCCGGATGATGAATTCCCCGGAAGGATTTACGGGCCCGGTCAACATTGGAACACCCCAGGAATTTACCGTTTTGCAACTCGCGCAGGAGATTATAAAATTAACAAATTCCTCCTCGCAAATTGTTTTTCGTCCCCTTCCCCAGGACGATCCGATCCAGCGGCGGCCGGATATAACGCTGGCCAGAGAAAAATTGGGATGGGAACCGCAGATACAGCTTGTAGAGGGTTTGAAAAAAACGATCGGCTATTTTTCCGGTTTAATAAGAGACTGAAACGTGCGTAGCCATTTTCCTGCAAAATAATGAGGGTGCCCATGACTGAAAGAAACATTCTCTGTATCGGCGCCGGTTATGTCGGCGGCCCCACCATGGCGATGATCGCCAGCAAGTGTCCCCAATGCCGGGTTACGGTGGTGGACATCGATTCCGAGCGGATTGCGGCTTGGAATTCGGATCATCTCCCGATTTACGAACCGGGCCTGGATCAGCTTGTCCGGCTTTCTCGGGGCAAAAACCTCTTCTTCAGCACCGACATCGAAAGAGGAATCAGGGAAAACGATATCATCTTCGTCAGCGTCAACACCCCGACCAAGACCTTCGGCCTCGGCGCCGGGCTTGCCGCCGATCTCCAGTACTGGGAAAAAACCGCCCGCCAGATCCTGGAGTTCTCACAATCGGCGAAGATCGTGATCGAAAAAAGCACGTTGCCCGTTAAAACGGCCCTGGCGATGGAAAGAATACTCGACAGCGGGGGGAAGGAAATACGTTTTGACGTGCTTTCCAATCCGGAGTTTCTCGCGGAGGGAAGCGCCGTACAAGACCTGGAGGCCCCGGACCGCGTCCTTATCGGCTCGCGGGAGACGGAGGCGGGGCTCAAGGCAAGGGGGATTCTTGCTGACATTTTCGCCCAATGGGTCCCCCGGGAGCGGATATTAACATCCAATATCTGGAGCAGTGAGCTCTCCAAGCTTGTTGCCAACGCCTTTCTCGCGCAGAGAATCTCTTCAATCAACACCATTTCCGCCCTTTGTGAAAAGACGGAGGCAAGTGTCGCCGAGGTCTCCCTCGCCGTGGGCATGGATAGGCGGATAGGTTCAAAATTCCTGAATGCGAGCATTGGCTTTGGAGGTTCCTGTTTCCGGAAAGACATCCTTAATCTTGTCTATCTATGCAGAAATTATGGGCTAAATGAGGTGGCCGATTACTGGGAGATGGTCATCCGGATCAACGACTATCAGCAGGAGCGGTTCATTCAAGGCATGCTCGGGGCGATGTTCAACACCCTCGCCGGAAAGAAAATATCCCTTTTTGGCTTCGCCTTCAAGGCCAACACGGGAGACACCCGGGAAAGCCCTGCCATTTACATCGCCCGCAGACTTCTCGAGGAGAGGGCCATCGTCGTCGTCTCCGATCCCCAGGCTCTCAAAAACGCACGCAAGGATCTTTCCGGAAATGAAGGCGTGGTGCACTACGTCGAAGACCCGTACAGCGCCGCGGAAGGCTGCCACGCGATTGCCATAATGACGGAATGGGGGATATACAAAGACCTTGATTTCCAGAGAATCTACGACTGCATGGAGAAACCGGCCTTCATTTTCGACGGAAGGAACATCCTTGATCACCGTTCCTGTTTCGAGATCGGTTTCAATGTCTATCCGATCGGGAAGCCGCCCCTAACCCATTTTTAGAATCAACCAAAGGCCAGTTCGAAGGCATTTTTGATAAGTTCTACGGTCGGCCCGGAAGGGAGGAGTTTTACCGCGACAACGTCAAACCTCGCATTACGACTGTGCTTGTGTTTTTCTTCGATATAATTGAGGGCGACCATGGAAATTTTTTTCTGCTTCCTGGAACCGACCGCCAGTTGGGGATCGCCGTAGGCATTGGAACGTCTGCTCTTTACCTCGATAAAAACGATATTATCTCCCTCTTCGGCAACTATATCGATCTCCCCGAAAATACACCGGTAATTGCGCTCAATGATCTGGTATCCAGCCTTCGCAAGGTAAGCAGACGCCAGCTCTTCGCCCCTCTTCCCCACGCTCAACCGAGCAAAAGTCACGGCAGGCCTCCGTCTGAAAACAGGCAAATATCACATCAAACTGCCGCTCACGACAAGATCGTCAATCCCGGCTACATGAAAAGAACGCCGGTGAATCTTGCACCGCCCGTATTTGACGATTGCCTCCCGATGCTCCCTTGTTCCGTATCCCTTGTTGTGAAGAAAATTATAGCCGGGGAACTGACGGTGGTACATATCCATCAGCCGGTCCCGCGAGACCTTGGCAATAATCGAGGCCGCGGCTATCGAAATACTGAGCGAATCGCCACGAACGATAGCCTTCTGAGGGATATCCAGCTCTATGCCGTTCCGACCGTCGATCAGCAGATAATCAGGCTGCGCGGAAAGGACGCAAACGGCCTCTTTCATCGCCAAAAGCGTCGCCCGAAGTATGTTTATGGAATCTATGACCGAAACTTCCGAGAGGCCGACGCCGATGGAAATGGCGTCTTTTTGTATTACCTCGTACAATCTTTCCCGTTTTTGGGCGGAAAGTTTCTTGGAGTCGTTTATCTCCGGATGCTCATACCCCTGCGGCAGTACTACCGCAGCGGCAACAACCGGCCCCGCCAGAGGCCCGCGGCCCGCCTCGTCAATGCCGGCAATGGCACAATAACCCCGCCTGCCGGCGCTGCGCTCAAAGCTGCCCATATCCGGGTTCTTGGCCATTAAACAGGTCCCTGAACAAACGCCTCTTTCAAAAACCGCCTTATCTTTCGGCTTCCTTGATCTTGGCGCGCTTGCCTCTCAAACTTCTCAGATAATAAAGCCGGGAACGTCTAACCTTGCCTCTGGAGATCACCTCAACGTGGTCTATGGAAGGGGAATGCAGCGGAAAGGTCTTCTCTACCCCGATGCCATAGGAAACCTTCCTGACAGTGAAACTTGAGCGGATGTCTCCTCTGCGGCGGCGGATAACGGCGCCTTCGAAGGCCTGGATACGCTGTTTCTGCCCCTCGACGATGCGGATAAATACCTTTACCGTATCACCGGTATTGAAATCGGGGATATCTCCCCTCATCTGCTCTTTTTCTATAAATTCAATAGGATTCATCTTCTCTTTGCTCCTTCAATCTACCCCTTGCGGTATTTTTAGTTATATCGTCTGCCCCGTTTATTCTGGCTTGATATCCTTTTTTTGAATAATTTTCATTCAGCCAGGTACATCCTGTCTTTATCCGTCAAACCGGCTCCCCCGAGCAGATCCGGCCTTTTGTTTCTTGTTCTGATTAAAGACTGCCGACGTCGCCACTCCTCTATCTCGCGGTGATTGCCGGAAAGAAGAACATCGGGAACTTCCCAGCCGCGATACTCCGGCGGCCTCGTGTAATGAGGGTATTCAAGCAAACCCTCGGCAAAGGAATCGGTTACGGCGGATTCACTGTTTCCCAGAACGCCCGGCACCAATCGGGAAACGGCATCCAGCAAAACCATAGCCGAAAGCTCCCCCCCCGTGAGTACGTAATCACCGATGGAAATCTCCCGATTAACCAGGTGTCTTCTTACCCTTTCATCCACCCCCTCATAATGACCGCAGATCATGACAAGCTGCGGCTGCCCTGCCAGCTCTTTGGCCATCTTCTGACAGAGCGGCACTCCCTGCGGCGTAAGCAGAACAACCGGCACATCCCCATCCAAAAACGGAACGGCGCTGAGGGCGCGGTCTATTGGTTCAACCTTCATTACCATCCCCCCCCCGCCGCCGTAAGGGGCGTCATCCGTCATACGATGCCTGTCTTCGGCATATTCCCGTATGTCGTGCAGATGAACCTCAATAATCCCCCTGTCGATCGCCTTTTTCAGAATGCTGCACCCCAGGGGGGATTCGAACATCTCCGGAAAGATTGTCAGAATATCAAAACGGATCATTGTTCCAGAAACCCTTCCCGCAAACTGACAACCATAACCCCGCGCTCGATATCGATCTTTTTTATCACCTCGGCAAGGGCGGGAAGCAGTATCTCCCGTTTATCATTCCTGCATACATAAACATCGTTACTCCCCGTCGGGAACACCGTTTCAATGCGCCCCAACGGCTCATTTTCCTCTGTCACTACCTGAAGTCCGATGACATCCTGCCAGTAATATTCGTCCTCTTCAAGCGGCCTCATATTTTCGGCAGGCATCCAGACAAGGCGCCCCCTGAGCTTGTCGGCCTCATCACGGTCATCTATCCCTTCGAGCTTCATGATAAAGAAATCCTTCCCCTTCTGAAAGCCGCTCAAGGGATAGGAAACGACAGCGGTTGGGCTTGGGCCCACGAACAAAACCGAAACAGCTTCCAGCGCATCGGGGGATTGCAGATATGACAAGACCTTTATCCGCCCCCCCAGGCCATGAGAACGGACAACCTTGCCTATTTCAATGAGCTTCATGGACACTATTCAACAATTTCAAGAACCGAACGTTTGTGTATCTTTGTTGAGGCGGCGCTTAATATGGTTCTCATCGCCTTGGCAGTTTTACCCTGCTTGCCGATGACTTTCCCAAGATCTTCTTTGGCGACTCTCAATTCCAGTACGGAAGTCTGCTCCCCGACCACCTCAGTAACCTCAACCACATCAGGATTATCCACAAGAGCGCGAGCAATATACGCAATCAGTTCTTTCATCGCCTTTAGCCTCCCTCGTCACAAAAAACTAAACACCTATCCCCTTTTTTCTGAGTAACTGAGACACCGTCAGCGAAGGTCTGGCGCCAACCGAAATCCACTGCCTGATGCGCTCCTCTTTTAAAACCACCTCGGCAGGATTTTTGTTCGGGTCATAGTTTCCCAATATTTCCAAAAAATTCCCGTCTCTTGGTGATTCCGAGTCTGCAGCCACCACCCTGTAGATCGGTTTCCCTTTGCTGCCTCTTCTTGTCAATCTAATTGTTACCGCCATATACCTTAACTGCCACCTCCCATAGTTATTCTCAAACGAGCGGGGACACATAGCACATTTTTTTTCATGTTAAAAGGAAAAATTTCCCCTGCGCAGTGATTTCATCCCGCCCTTGGTAAACCGTTTCATTAATTTTCTCATTTCCACATAATTTTTCAGCAGCGTATTGACATCCTGAACCGTTGTGCCGCTTCCCCGGGCGATCCGCTTGCGCCGGCTGCCGTCGATTATCAGGTAGTTTCTCCGCTCCAACGGCGTCATCGAATCGATGATCGCCCCCGTCCGGACAAGTTCGCGTTCGTCAGGCTTAAGATCCTTCAGTGCCTTCATTTTGTTCATTCCCGGAATCATTCCGAGAATATCCTGCAACGGCCCCATTTTACTGATCTGATTCATCTGCTGGCGCAGATCATCGAGGGTAAATTCGTTTTTACGGAGCTTCTTTTCCAGCTCCCGCTGCTGTTTTTCATCTACCGCTTCGCGGGCCTTTTCCACCAGGGTCAAGACATCGCCCATTCCCAGAATCCGGGAAGCCATTCTTGCCGGATGAAACACCTCCAGGGCGTCTATTTTCTCTCCCGCACCGACAAACTTGATCGGCTTGCCGATAACAGCCTGGAGGGACAGCGCCGCGCCGCCACGCGCATCGCCATCCATCTTCGTCATTATGACGCCGTCAATCCCGAGCAGTTCATCAAAGCGCCCTGCGACATTGACGGCATCCTGACCGGTCATCGCATCGGCCACAAAAAGGATCTCCGTCGGATTGATTAAAGATTTGATCTTCTTTAATTCCTCCATCATCGGGAAATCGATCGCCAGCCGCCCTGCCGTATCAACGATGATCACCTCATAGCCGTTGCGCCTCGCCTCTTCGACGGCCAGTCTGCAGATCTCGACAGGGTCGGTTAAACCGGCCGCCTCGAAAATGCCGGCGCCGATTTTCTCGCCGAGTACCTTCAACTGCTCCATGGCGGCAGGTCGATAAACGTCCGCGGAAACAAGATAGACCCTCTTCCCGCCGGCGGCGACAAGTCTGGCCAGTTTGACCGCCGTCGTTGTTTTTCCGCACCCCTGGAGCCCCACCAGCATTATCGGTGCAGGAATGCGGCCTCCGAACCGGAGCTGACTGCTGGTTTTACCCATCAGTTCGATCAGCCGCTCATGGACGATCTTTACAACCTGCTGGCCGGGGGTAATGCTCTCGAGCACCTCCTGGCCTACGGCCCTTTGTTTTACTTCCTCAATAAAATCACGGACAACACGGAAATTTACATCGGCCTCGAGCAGGGCAATCCTTATTTCCTTCAATGCCGCCTGGATATTTTCTTCATCCAGTCGCCCCTTACCCTTCAGCTTCCGAAAAATGACGTCAAGTTTATCGGACAGATTCTCAAACATTTTTGATTCCCTCTAAGCCCCACCGCCCTTGTTGTGACGGATAATGCATTGCACACCCTTTATTTTCTGGGTAATTCGCGCCACGGCGCTCTCCGCTTTTTGCCTGTCTTCAAAATCTCCGGCAATAACCCGGAACCATTTCCCTTTATCCGGGATATCCTTAGGCACAATCATTGTGGCAAAACCAAGCAATTTCAATCTTTTCTCCATCTTTTGCGCCTGGCTGACATCCCTGTATGCTGCCACCTGAACCTGAAAGTTACCCTTCTTTACCGCTTTTTCGGCGTCGGCGGCGCCGGGCAAAGGTGGTGCAGCAGGCGCCTCTGAAAACTTTTTTTGCCCAGGCAAAACGGGCTTATCAGCTTCCCTGACAGCAACAGAACTCACTGGGCCGGGATTTGCAGGAGCGACTTTTCTCGCAACATCTCCGGCAGCCGCTTCTCCGGATAATGACTGGTTTTTGGCGGCTGAAGCAGTGGTCTTTTCACCATTGAGGCTATCGTTTCCAACAGTCCCCTTGCTGCTCTTCTTGTCGCCCAATACCTTATAAAATGTCAGATCAAACGCCTCATCCCCGGAGGCATGATCGCCATCCGCTCCCTGTTCAACGGAAGGCGACGCCCCTTTCTTTTGCGGGGCCAGGGCCAGGCCGGGCAAGCGGTCGCGCACCAGATTCACAAGGCCATCGGAATACCGCTCCGGATAGGCGTCCAGATGCTTGCCGACAAGCATCCCCAAAAGGAACGTGGAGAATAAAAGCAGGGACATCCCGCTTACAAACAGAATCAGTCCCAACTTGCCCAGCTTCAATTCTAACGTGCGCCTGTTTTTCGTAACCATTGGAGCAGCACCGTTACATCTTTTCCGGGGCGGAAACGCCCAGTATTTTGAGGGCATTCTTTAAAACAGCAAGAATGGAACGCACCAGAAACAACCTTGCGCCGGAAAGGGCAAGATCATCAGACAACACCTTGTTTTTCTTGTAGTAACTATGGAAGGACGCCGCCAGATCGTTCAAATAAAAAGTCATTCGGTGCGGCTCCAGGGCCCGAGCCGCCCCTTCGATCAGCTCCGGGAAGCGGGTGATCGCCTTGATGAGTTCTATCTCCTCCGGAAGCTGCAGAAGCGCCGCATCGACCTCAGACAGATGCGGTATTTCGAACCCCTTTTCCTCCGCCATTTTCAGGATGCTGCATATTCTCGCGTGGGCATACTGAACGTAATAGACAGGGTTTTCATTCGACTGCCTTTTTGCCACCTCCAGATCGAAATCGAGATGGCTGTCGGAACGTCTCATCAGAAAATTGTAACGGGCCGCATCCCTGCCTACCTCGTCAACAACCTCGCGGAGGGTCACAAACTCCCCGGAGCGCGTTGACATTGCGACCGGCTTTCCGTCTCGAAGCAGATTGACGAGCTGCACCAAGATTACCTGCAGTGACTCCTTTTCATATCCCAGCGCCTGTACAGCGGCGGACATGCGCGGGATGTAGCCGTGATGATCGGCGCCCCAGATATCGATTACCCTCTCGAAACCACGGAGAAATTTATTCTGGTGATAGGCGATGTCGGCGGCAAAGTAGGTCGGAAGCCCGTTTTGACGGATCACCACCCGGTCCTTTTCATCTCCAAACATGGTTGTCTTAAACCAGGTCGTTCCCTCTTCCTGATAGATAATCCCCTTTTCTTCGAGCAATTTCAAAAGCTTTCCAACGCCGTCGTTCTTGTAAAGCTCCCTTTCGCTGAAGTAGATGTCGAAAGAAACGCCAAACAGCAGCAGGTCTTCCTTAATCCCCTCCAGTATCGTCCCGGCCGCATAATCGGTAAACGCCTGGACAACATCCGCCTCCTCTTTATCAAGATGGAGTCTGTTGTCCTTCTCGAGTATTTCCGCAGCGATTTCTTTAATGTAATCACCCTGGTAGAGACCATCGACAAAATTCACCTTTCGTCCCAGCAGTTCCTGATAGCGAAAGAAAACCGATTTTCCCAAATTGTTCATCTGGTTTCCCGCGTCATTGATGTAATACTCCCGAAAGACGGCGTACCCGGCGGCGGCCAGAATATTGGCCATCACATCGCCGACGACGGCGCCCCGGGCATGGCCGATATGCAGGGGCCCGGTCGGATTGGCGCTGACAAACTCCACCTGTATCTTTTTCCCGGCCCCGCTGGCCGATGTTCCGAAGGCATCTCCTCGACGCTCCACATCGGCAAGCAGGGATACCCAGAAGCCCTCACGAATGGTGAAATTGAGAAATCCCGGGCCGGCGATTTCAACTTTCTTCAGAATACCCTCGCCATCAACGATCTTGTCTGCAATTATTCCGGCGAGCTCGCGCGGATTTTTCCCCACCTTCGAGGCCATGATCATGGCGACATTTGACGCATAATCACCGTGTTTTTTGTCTTTAGCAAGCTCCAGCTCTATGCTGCCCGCTTCCATATCGGGCAACAACCCGCTGGCGGCGGCTTTATGGACAGCCTCGGCCAACAGGTTCAACAGTTTATTCTTCATGCAAATTTGCTCCCCAAAAACGCTTTACACGTCATTCTTCCCGCCAGACCTTTTCCGTATTTTCGATATCCTCATCCCTGATAGAAACATCCCGCGTGAAATCCGGACAGCGGACACCCCCGGAGGCGTCTGTCGAAATGCTGAATTTTTTTTGGCAGGTTTGTCGCCACGCACATATTGAACAGTACTTCTTCTCTGTCGTCATAATCCCCCCAGCTTCTTTTCAGACGGTCTGAAACGGGTTTCCATTTATATTGATGCGGGTTTGAAGTCAAGAGGATTGACGGATCAGACGATCTTTACGCCTTGACAACCTGATTCAGTTTGGATTAGAAACCAAGCGGGGGTGTTTACAATGAAAAAACTGATCCTGTCGTTTGTCATTCTTGTGTTATCTCCGCTGTTTCCAGCCACTATTCACCCGTCCTATTTGATCCACCTCGAAAACGGGGGGCGGTTTACGACCTCGCTGTACTGGAAGGATGGGGTTTATATCATGTTTTACGTCCCCGGAGGATTGATGGGAATTGAAAAAAATTCCGTAAGAAAAATAGAACGATCGACACTAAACCTTGACGGAATCCATGAAGTCGGGACATCGGAAAAACAACCTGCAGAAGCAGAACAGAAGGCTGAAAAAACCCTTTCCTCCCCGGAACCTCGCGAAAAAATTGATTTGAAGGCTTATCAGGATAAAATGGCCAAACTCAAAGCTGAGCTGAACAGGACTCTGACACGTATCCATAAGGCCACTACAAATAATGACCTGGGTGCAAAGGATGAGGCAACCGCGGATAACCGCAGAATCTCCGCTGAGATGTGGAAACTGACTGATGAACTGGAGAAAAATAACAACGGCAAGCTTCCCGCCGATTGGTGGGAAGGAGTCGGACGGGAGGAACCTGCAACCCCATGAGGCGTAAAAACCCAGGCTGGTCAAACCATTAGACAACATCCCGCCAAGCTGTTTTTTTAGTTGTGTTGAGTGAATTGATGTTGCTGAGATTTGAAATGGCATCAGAACTGTAGAACAGGTTAATGCTGCCTGTAAGATCTATCAGTTTGGCCGCATGACCAATTGTTATGAGGGAACCGAATATATTGCCTGTCCCGGCGCCGAAAACCCTGCCGGTACCCCTCAGTATGACAAGCCCTTCGTATTCGAAGTTGCCATTAATTGCAAGCTCGCCGCCATCATCGACGATAATTATGCCCGCGCCGTTCCCAGTGCCATTCAGGGTGAACCCGTTCGGAATGAGAGTAACGGCAGGATTGGCCCGCGTGCCCAATGTGGACTGATAAAGACCTTCGGTAAGGATTTTATTCACGAGGTCATTATATTCCGTTTCGCGGCTGAGGCCCAATGTTTGATCTGGATTACCCTCCAGATGAGCGCCATAATTTCCAGTGAGGGTGGGGCTCATGACTGTGAACAGACCCGGCATGGCGGGTAATGTGATAGAAGCCGTCGTGTTGCAGGCACTGCCATTGCAGCTTGAGTTGGAGGGTACCGGATAGTCACGACCGTCAACAGCATAACCGCCGCCGGCGCCTACTTTAAATGCAACCGCAGGTCCACCGCCATACATGGCGACCGCACCATCCGCGCCTGCGGGTATATAGGAGTTCTTTACGATATGGGCCTCAATAGTCTTTGAGGCATTGTTGGCCCCCGTGCCGGTCATTTGAAACCTGTACCTGCCCGGCGCAACATAGTTCATCACCACCGAGGTGTTAAAGTTGTAACCTGTCGGACAGCTTACCGTAATCGTCCTTGCTGGAGCGCTGGCAGTGGGATAGGTTACCGCATTCGTGCGCAAGTACGCAATGACCTGCTCCACCCCCGCCTCGGCATTGTACAGGGCGACCTGGCCCTCCCGGTAATTGGCGGCAATCTTCATGTCCGTGGTAACGGTCGTTACGGCGGTCGTTCCCAGTATAACCAGAACGGCAATCAACATCAGCGTGACGGCCAGAACCATTCCCTTTTCATTCCCTAAAATACTTTTATGATAGATTGACCTTGTCATAAAAAAACCTCGTATTTGGTAATCCTGTTCCCGCTGTATTAAAATGTGCAACCCTGCACACACGGCCTAAGGGGCCAACGCCAGATTCCGCGGATAGGCAAAAGAGGAAAGGGTGTAGCGGCGATAGTGATCCCCATAAGTCGCATCGGTATAATTCGGATCCACTTTGGCGGTGCGGATCACAATCGTGATTTTAACTCTCTGGATATTTGCCAGATTGGCGGTCACGTTATCGCTTGCTTCATGATAGCTGAAACTCAGAAGGTCCAGGTATTCAATAACGGGCTGCTTGCTGCCGTTGGATGTCCGTCCGAGCGAATAGACTCCCTCCGGAGAAGTCCCTGAATGATAGCGATCATAGACGATGTTCTCTCCCGGATTTCCCCCTCCCCCTGCCGTTGTGTCTCCGTTGCCGTCAATATCAGCGACAAAACCTATGGTATCGGCCGCTGCATT
>Ga0208373_1000994_pt1 | contig 41456 bp, 39 predicted proteins | sample RifOxyC2_FD_184036 | JGI IMG/M metagenome (GOLD analysis project Ga0208373, IMG submission 184036) | Soil microbial communities from Rifle, Colorado - Rifle Oxygen_injection C2 (SPAdes) | ecosystem: Environmental > Terrestrial > Deep subsurface > Rock core/Sediment | place: Rifle, Colorado...
GATCTACCTTTCAACATCCCAGTATCATTGTCATGAGCTTATCTCGTTGATAAGGGCGAGGCCGTTGTCCCGAAAAACTGCGTTGTAGAAGTCCCGGGAAAGGCCCAGGCCGAGGAGCGCGTTAATCTCCTCATCGCGCGGAAGGATCACGTTCGGGAAATCCGAGCCGTAGAGAATCCGGTCCTTATGGGTTTCGAGAAAATCATTGCCGAGATCAAACATTAGACCGGCGCCGGCCAGAAAAGAGAAGGCTGTATCCATATAAAGCGCGGGATGGTCATCCAGGAGCGCCCCGAATTGAGCGTATTCGAGACCCCCCATGTGAGCGATGTTGGCCGGCAGGTTTGGATAACGGGCCAGCAGCCTCCGGAAAGGGGCAATGCCGACAAACTCGTTTCCGACGGGGCCGGTTCCGACGTGAAAAAGAAGGCGCTTTTTTCTTTCCATGACAAGTTCGTACAAGGGGAAGAGTCGTTCGTCATCGGGGCAGAAGCGCTGCACGAGCAGTTGCAGTTTGAACCCGATTATCTTTGGATGGGACAGCAGATCAGCGGCCATGGCCAATCCGTCGTCATCTTCCGGATGGTAGGCTGCAAAGCAATAAACATCCTCTAATGACTTGAGGATCTTTACATTCCAGTCGTTCAGGGTGCGGGCGACGCCCTTTTTATGGGCGTAGTTGGAATAGATGACCGGTCCGACGCCATGCTTCCGGAGATACTCGACAGTTTCGCGCCAGTACAGATCATGGAGGACACTCCATCCGTAATCCACGACAAACTGACGGCGGATTGCGTCGGAGAGCTTGTCCGGGAAAAGATGGGTATGGAAATCGACTATGGGGGAAGGCAATTTTCCGACGTTTCCGTTCCCTCTCAAGGGCGGATCCCTTTCTCGTCTTTTTCCAGGTAAATCTCCATATCCAGGCTCATGGCGAAGCAGTGAATATTTTTGCCGTCGACCTGTTTTTGGCAATCTTCGACAATAATGTCCAGCTCTTTGTCACTTCTGTCCTGGTTGTGATGGAACAATCCGAAACTGGCAGCCCCGGCATCAAGCGCGAGCCTCAGGGCGTCGGTGTAGGCGGAATGTCCCCACTTTTTTGTCGTCGCGTATTCCGCGGGGAGGTATTCGGCATCGTGGACGAGGAGGTCCGCATTCTTTGAAAAGACGACGTAATCAGCGTATTTCAGCCCTCCCGGGTGCTGATAGCCGAGTTCGTTGTCGGTAAGATAGACGAAGGAGCGGTTGTCTTCCTCGAAACGGAATCCCAGTCCGCCATTGGGATGGCTCAGCGGGATGGCGGTTATTGTCATGTCGTCTATCTTGACCGTCCCCTGGCAGAAATCGGTATAATCTATTTCTGCCTTTACATCATCAATATTTACAGGGAAATACGGGACCTTCATGATTGTGGAAAGGGCCTCCTGGATGGCTGGGATTTGTAAAGGACAGCCCAAAACGGATATCCGCGTGTTTCTGAGGAAAATTGGTTTGAAAAAAGGAAAGCCGATGATGTGATCCCAGTGGAAGTGGGTAAACATCATCGTATAATCATGTTTCTCCTCGGCCAGAAGGAGATTCCCCAGCCTCCTGATTCCTGTCCCTGCATCGATGATGACAATGCTGCCCTGCTTTGTTCTCACCTCGATGCAGGCGGTGTCTCCCCCATACCGGAGATAATCTCCGCCCGAAACAGGTACAGAACCCCTGGCGCCCCAGCAGCGGATCAACATGCAATTCTCTCCTTGTTCCCCATTAAAATTCAGACCCACCACCACACCCCTTTGCACCCCTTGCTCAGGGTGGCTAAAGGGGCGATGGTATAGGCGGTGAAAATATCTGTCTTCTCCTTTTATGTCAAGAAATTAATCTTTCCTGCCGGCTATTTTGTCAATTGTCCGCTGCATTAATCTTCTCTGTTAAATATTCTCATGTTGCATAGTCAGGGCGCCTGGTAGGTGGGTGCTGTCTTGGGGGCCTTGCCGCCCTTGATTTTCTGGTAGTAGGCGTAGGTCATCGGGTCCGCACTATTGAGCACATCTGATTCTATCACATTGCCGAGAAAAATCGTGTGGGTGCCGCAGTCCAGCGAGCCGATTACCTCCGCCTCAATGAAGGCAACGGCGTGTTCGGTGACGACAGGGATTCCGGTTACCCCGGTTTTGACCCCAATGCCTTCAAATTTATTGATTTCTTTGCCTGACTTAAAGCCGAAGCGGCCGATCATTGTCATTGGCGCTTCCTCATCAAGTACAGAGGCGGTGAATTTGCCGCTGGTAGTGATCAACTCGTGGGTATAATTCTGTTTGTTGATGCTTACCGCAACGGTAGGGGGCTCCGATGTGACCTGAAAAACGGTGTTGGCGATCTGGCCGTTGAATTTTCCATCATTCCCGGAGGAAACCACATAAATTCCGTAACTGATTGTGTAGAAAGCTTTTTTATTCATTTTTCATTCTCCTTGTTTTAGTTGTCGGGGGGGACGTTCCCCGAAAATAGTCCTGCCGAGCCGCACGATCGTTGCCCCTTCCTCGATGGCGACGGTGTAATCACCGCTCATCCCCATGGAAAGCTCCTTCATTTCTACACGGGGCATTCTCTCGGTTTCGATTTCATCCCGCAGTTCGCGAAGTCTGCGGAAAAACGGCCTTGCTTCCTCCGGGTCGTCGCAGAAGGGGGGCATTGTCATCAGTCCCTGTATCGACAGATTGGGCAGGGCAGCGACAGCGCGGACCAAGGCTGTCGCCTCTGCGAGGGGCGCACCGCTTTTTGTCGTCTCCCCGGAGACGTTCACCTCGATCAGTATCTTCACTATCAATCCGGCAGCGCGGGCGCGCCGGTCGAGCTCCCGGGCCAGCTCCATCCGGTCAACCGAATGGATCATATCGAAAAGGCTTGCCGCGAGCTTGGCCTTGTTCGTCTGCAGGTGGCCGATCAGGTGCCATTCCAGTGATTTGTCCATGGAGTCGCGTTTGCGTTTTGCCTCCTGCACGTAGTTTTCGCCGATTATATCGATGCCGGCCTTGATGGCTTCGATGATACGCTCGTCATCGACCGTCTTTGTCACCGCCATAAGGCGGACGGAGGAAGGCGGACGTCCGCTTCTGGCCGCCGTCTCCGCAATTACCGCCCTGATCTGTTTGATATTTTCCGTGACGCTCATAAACGCTTCTCCGCGAAAACTTTTCTATCCACTCATCTGTCCTCTGAAAAATCGATTGCCCCGATCATTTTCAGCCTTTCGATAACCTCACACAGGGGCAGTCCGATAACATTTGTATAGGAACCGTGTATTTCCCTGATGAACGAGGCGCTCATCCCCTGGGCGGCGTAGCCGCCGGCCTTGTCGTACGGCTCCGGCGTCCCCGCGTACCAGGATATCTCGTCCGGGGTTATCTCCCTGAAAATTACCGATGAGCGCACGACCTCGCAAATCCGTATTCCCCGGTTGATCTGCACTATGCAAAAGCCGGTGAACACCTCGTGCGCCCTGCCGCTCAATTTGGCAAGGGTTATTTGCGCTTCTTCCCGGTTGGCAGGTTTTCCGAGAATTTCCCCCTCGAGAAAGACGATAGTGTCGGCGCCGATTACCAGACAATCCGGTTTGTCAGCGGCGACAAAAAGGGCCTTTTCTGCGGCGAGACGCAAAACATGCTTTGACGGCTCCTCTTCCGGGAGGGATGTTTCATCTATATCGGCGGGCATGACTTCAAAAGACACCCCCGCAAGTTTCAGCAGTTCTATGCGGCGGGGCGAGGCCGAGGCCAGGATGATGCGGTGCGAGGTGGCAATTCCCATTCAATTTTTCTCCATTTTTTACTTTTTAAGATTTTTCAGGCGTCTTTTCCAGGGCGATGCGCAGAACCTCCATCATGTCGTCCACGAAATGAAAGGTTATATCCCGGCGCACCTTGGCGGGGATATCCTCCAAATCCTTCCTGTTCCATTTGGGCATAATGATGGTCTTTACCCCGGCCCGGTGGGCGGCAAGCACCTTTTCCTTTACACCGCCAATCGGCAGAACCGCTCCCCGGAGCGTAATTTCTCCGGTCATCGCGAGATTTTTCTTGACGGGGCGATTAGTCGCAAGCGAGGTCAGGGCGGTCAGCATCGTAACGCCTGCCGAGGGCCCATCCTTCGGGGTGGCGCCGGAGGGCACATGGATATGGATATCCCGATCGGAGAAGAAATTATCCGCTATGCCGATCGCCTCCGCGTTGGCGCGGATAAAACTCAGGGCCGCGGTCGCCGATTCCTTCATTACATCGCCCAACTGCCCGGTCAGGGTCAGTCCCCCCTTGCCCTTCATTGCCGTTGCTTCCACGAAGAGTACATCCCCGCCGGATGGGGTCCAGGCGAGGCCCATGACCACCCCCGGTTTTGCTGTCCGCAGGGCCGCTTCTCCGTTTATTTGCACCGGGCCGAGGAACCCGTGCAGGTCGCCCGCGGTAACGGTTGTTTTTTCCGTTTTACCCTCGGCAATCCGGCTGGCCACGCCCCGGCAGATCGCGGCAATCTCCCTCTCAACGTTCCTGAGCCCCGCCTCCCGCGTATAACCGGTTATAATTTTGATTACCGCGCCTTTCGTAATTCGGATCTGTTCAGGTTTCAATCCGTTGGCGTCCCTCTGTCTCGGTATCAGGAAGTGCTCGGCGATTCGTGTTTTTTCGTCTATCGTATAGCCGGGCAGTTCTATCAACTCCAGACGGTCGCGCAATGCCGGCGGGATCGTCTCGGGCATGTTGGCCGTCGTGATGAACATCACATGCGACAAATCGAAGGGAACGTTCAGGTAGTGATCGGTAAAGGAGAAGTTCTGCTCCGGATCAAGAACCTCCAGCAGTGCGGAGGAGGGATCGCCCCGGAAGTCGCTGCCGACCTTGTCGATCTCGTCGAGCATGAAAACGGGATTGTTGGACTGCGCCTGCCTGATCCCCTGAATGATCCGGCCGGGAAGCGCCCCCACGTAAGTGCGCCGGTGGCCGCGTATCTCCGCCTCGTCATGCATGCCGCCGAGGGAGATGCGGATGAACTTTCTGCCCAGGGCGCGGCCTATGGAATGACCAAGCGACGTCTTTCCTGTCCCCGGGGGGCCGGCGAAACAAAGAATCGGCCCTTTCGTATCCGGCTTCAGCTTGCGGACGGCAAGGTACTCGATTATCCGCTTTTTTGCCTTTTCGAGCCCATAGTGATCCTCATCGAGGACCCGTCTCGAGGCCTTGATGTCGATGTTGTCATCGGTACTCTCATTCCAGGGAAGCTCGGTGATCCAGTCCAGATAGGTCGCCGCTACCGTGTATTCCGCCGAGGAGGGATGCATCCGGGTCAGGCGTGCAAGTTCGCGCTCTGCCTCTTTTTTCGCCTCTTCCGGGAGGTTCTTTTTTTCTATTTTGGCTCGATATTCCTCTACTTCGACATTTTCGTTGTCCGTCTCTCCCAACTCCTTGCGGATAGCGCCTAACTGCTGACGAAGGAAATACTCCCGCTGGCTTTTGTCCATGTCGCCTTTTACCTCGTTCTGGATTTTGTTGCCCAGTTCAAGGATCTCCACCTGGTGGTTGACCAGCCGCGTTACCTCGCGCAGCCGCTCCTTTACATCGAGAATATCAAGAATTTTTTGTTTTTCTTCAAAAGAAGCGTTGATGACGGAGGCGATTACGTCGGCAAGAACACCCGGTTCGATAATGGATTTCGCCATTGCCCCGAATTCCTGGGGCAGAAATGGGGACAGTTTAACGATCCGGTCAAAGAGGTTGACAAGATTGGCCATCAGGGCTTCGATTTCGAGGTCCTTGGCCCCCAAATCTTCGAGAACCTCGATGCGCCCGTGCAGGTACGGTTTTCCTTCCAGCATTTCGGTCAAACGAAACCGGCCGACCCCCTGCAGTAAAAGCTGGGTTTTGCTGTCGGCGGTTTTTGCCATCTTGACTATGGACGCACTCGTTCCTGTTTCGTGAAAATATTCTTTCTTATTGGGAGTTTCGGCATTTTCATCCGTTTTTTTAACCATGATCATCCCGATCATGCGGTTGCCGGCCATCGCCTCGTCGATCAGGTTGATTGTGGAATCTCCGGAGACCTCCAGCGGGATGAGCATCTTCGGAAAAACAAAGATGCCGGACATGGGCAACAGCGGAAGTATCTCCGGGATGCTGGCGGTTTTTAACTCTTCCGGTTGTTTCTGCGACATGCGGACCTCTTGTATATGTTGCTGCTCAGGTTGTTCAGGACGTTACGGTTACTTTGCTGATTGCCTTCGGGGGATTTTGGCGAGGCGTATCTTCAGAAGGCCGTCGCTGTAACTGGTTTCGGCTGTTGCCACGTCTATCAGGGCGGGAAGGGAAACGGCCCGCTCGAAATGACCGGAGGGTATTTCAGCAAGACAGTAACTGCCGTTTTCCCTTTCCGGGGATGCCTCGCGATTTACGAACATTAAGCTTTGCTTTGTTAACATTAAGCTCCGCTTTGTGAACATTAAGCTACGCTTTCCCGATATCTTAATGGTGCGGGGGGATATCTCCAAATCTATCTCCTCGCCCTGGATGCCGGCGATTTCGGCGAGGACAAATATTTCTTCTCCGGTTTCATAGATGTCCATGTGGGGTCGCCACCTCTGCCGTGAAAACGCGAATCTCGGCTGGGCAAGGTTAAGCATTTCTTCCACGGTTCTCAAGAGGTTATGTTCCGCACCCTCCTGGTTATCGACAAACCTGATCTTGATGTACTCCATATCGGACTCCCGTTTTTAAAAACCCCCGCTTCCAACACCCGGCAAAAACGTCGGGGACGATATATTCGGCCAGTTTTCCTCGACCAGCCGGATAATATGCGTCGCTCAATATGACGTCAAGCAAAATGTTGGCAAATGTTGGCAAAATACAGGTGCGGCGTCGCCAAGTGTGACGCTGCGAATCTGATTGCCTCCCCAAATGAATAAGGCAAGGAGGCGCGTGGAATTGCTGCTGTATAAAGGAACTGAGGGGACGGCTTGCGCCTGTTTGCACGCGAACCTTGTGGCGGTTGAAGGGATCAACCGGGGATTTTGCTTCCCCGTCGTCAATGATGATCCTCCCTCAAGAGAAGGAGCTGTTTGCAATCCGCGGGCAGGTGGTGTAGCGTGCCTCCAAACCACATTGCCCAGGTTAGGCACACCGAAGGATGAAAACAGTGAGCAGCAGCGAGAAAAGAAACAACTTGAAAACTTTTACATATAGACAGGATCAAAAAAGATGACGAGCGTTCTTGATTACATCTACGCGAAATATTCCAACCGGCGCCTCTTTTTCAAAAACGGCTGGGGCGACTTGCACCGCCTGCGCAGGCTGATGCAGGAAGGCGATCATGCGGGCGCTCCCCGGTCGATAACCGTTCGTTGGGAAAAGAGGCGGGAAACAGACGTGGCAATACTGCGTCAGGGAGAATTTCTCTCTCCGTATGACAGGCTTCCCCTGCCGGCGGAAAGCAAAAACGCCTTTTTTGAACTCGTTCTTCCCCCAGATGCCTCCCGGGAAACGCCGATATGCATTCATTTTGCGGCAACCGGCGACGAGGGCTTTTCGAGACGCCGACAGTTTTTTGCCGTGCCCTTGCTGAAGTCCGGCATTGGCTCCCTGATCCTGGAAAATCCCTACTACGGAAAACGCCGTCCGACCGGGCAAGAAAAAAAGATGCTTAATTTTTTCAGCGATTTGGTTGCGATGGGAGGGGCCGCCGCGGAAGAGGGGCGTTCTCTCATCCGTTGGCTGCGGGAAGAGGGCTATGGAAAACTCGGTGTTTGCGGGGTAAGCATGGGTGGCAGTATCGCGGCGCGGGTGGCAGCGCTCGAGGAATCGCCGGTCGCTGTAATCGGCTGCCTGACTGCCCATTCAGCCAGTGCTGTTTTCACCGAAGGGTTATTGAGCAGGTATCTCGCCTGGGACGTCCTGAACAGGGGGCTTGGCAGGGGTGAAAAGGCCGTCGAATTTATCAGGGAATTACTTGATATTACGAATTTGGCACGACTTCCCGCGCCCCGAAACCCCCAAGCCGCGTTTCTCGTTGCGGCAGGACGGGACGCTTACGTACCGCGCCTGTCGGCCGCCATGCTCCACTCACACTGGCCCGGATCAACAATGAAATGGCTTCAGACCGGCCATGTTGGTGCCGTTCTTCTTCATCGTCGCCATTTTTTGGCGGCTATCAAAAACGCCTTCGCCGGTCTGTAAAAAATGACGCTTTTCCTGACTGCTGTCTTTATCTTCAGCGATCACTGCCGCTCAAGCCGCAATAACCTTTCTTGTCTGTATCCCGGATGCCGTGGGCAACTTTGTCTGGAGAAACCCCCGGTGGTGCAATCCAGAATCTCCACATCATACATTCCGGCCCCAGACAGGTTCCGGTTGTGTGTTGTCGGGGTGACATCTGTCCCTTATCAAACGGGCACCATTTTTCTTTTGCACTTCCCACTGTTACTATCATTCATCCTCCTTTTTTAAATCTTTTAAGAGTAACTGCCCCGCTGCCTGCGGCGGGGGAATTCATTTGGAGAGATAAGGTGGTCATTGCCATTCGAAGCGAGTATTTTTATCGGGTTCGACGTTTTACCCACTTCAGTCAACTATACGCCGAAGCACCCACGTTTCGGAAAGCGCAATATCCACTATTTGCTGTCGAAATCAAGCATTTTTATCAAGTTCGACGTTTTACTGACGTCAGCCGTCCCCAACTTCAACGCTCCTGCCACTTAATTATTCATTTTTGACAGCAACCCCAGTATGATCAAGGCAAGCCCCCCTGATTGCAAAAGGCGGAGCTGCAGCGGATGACGAATCCGCAATTCCGCCTCGGCAGGAAGGCCATCCACCTTATTGGACCAGTTCGCAATCTCCTTCGGCATCCTGATGGCCGATATTAGGGTTGACAGATATGCATTAATTTTATAGTGAGCAACAGGCTTCGTTTTCTTATCCAATATCCAGGTTTTTGATGGAGAGGTTACTTCTGAAAGGTTAAAAAAACTATGTATAAAAATATTTTGGAAACCATTGGCAAAACGCCGCTTGTCATCATCAACAAGTTAAATCCCAATCCTGAAAGTGTCAATATTTATGCCAAGATAGAGGGTGTAAATCCAGGTGGCAGCGTTAAGGACCGGATTGCCTTGCGGATGATTGAACATGCGGAAAAAAGCGGCGAGCTGACAAAAGATAAGATTATTATTGAGCCAACCAGCGGCAACACTGGAATTGCCATTGCAATGATCGGCGCCATAAAGGGCTATCAGGTGGAAATTGTGATGAGCGATGCGGTTTCGATTGAGCGCCGGAAGATGATTGCGGCATTTGGGGCGGCGATAACATTGACGCCGGGGAAGAAGGGCACAGACGGCGCCATTTTTAAGGCCAGGGAATTGGTTAAACAATATCCACAAAAATATTTCATGCCGGATCAGTTCTCCAATGAGTACAATAAGGCCGCGCACTACGAGACCACCGCCCAGGAGATTCATGATCAGCTTGGCGGCCGGGTTGATTATTTTGTGGCCTCAATCGGCACCTCCGGGACACTTATGGGAGTTGGCGCGGGTTTACGAAAATTTTGCAGTCCGGACGTTAAAATTGTCAGTGCCGAACCGACGCTCGGCCATTATATTCAGGGTTTGAAAAACATGGAAGAGGCGATTGTCCCGGCCATTTATGACAAATCAAAACTCGATCAGATTGTCCAGGTTGAAACCGAGGCAGCTTTTTCGATGGCCCGGGAAATTATAAAGCAGGAAGGCATATTTGTTGGTATGTCCAGTGGGGCGGCAATGGTGGCTACAGTGGAGGTGGCTAAAAAAATAGAGCCATCTCAAGGCAGGAAAATAAATATTGTCACCCTCTTCCCCGATAGAGGGGAAAAATACTTAAGTACTGGACTTTTTAAGTAATTTATATATCCCTTCCCATAAACAGTAAGCGTAAATCTGTCAGTCGTGATCTAAATCATAAATTATATGGAGAGGTGTCCCACGCGAAGAGTTATATTTCTTGTCGATATGAATGCCTTTTTTATAAGCTGTGAAATGACGAGGAATCCTTCTCTTGTCGGCAGACCCGCCGCTGTGGCCGGCGATCCGGAAAAACGCAAAGGGATCATTCTTGCGGCGAACTACGAAGCAAGGTCACGCGGGGTCAGGACAGCCATGGTGCTTAACGAAGCCCTGAAACTTTGTCCGGAGATGATCCTGACGCCGCCGGATCATTGTTTCTATGAAGAAAAATCAAAAGAGGTCATGAACTTACTGTTGAATTATACCCCGGTGATGGAGCAGAACAGCATCGATGAGGGATGGCTTGATATGACAGGATGCGAGGGGCTTTTTGGCGAACCTGTTGAAGCTGCTAAACGAATAATGGCTGAAATCAAGGGCAAACTCGGGCTGTGGTGCTCGATCGGAATCGCTGAAAACAAGTTCCTGGCCAAAATGGCATCTGAAATGAAAAAACCTCTTGGGATAACAGAACTATGGCAGAGTGATATTCCCTTGAAGCTCTGGCCGCTTCCAGTAAAGGAAATGTGCGGCATTGGCCACAAAACCGCCGAGAAGTTAAACCAAATGGGGATACTGACGATAGGCGAGCTTGCGGGGTTTGATGTAAACCTGCTTGTTAAAGCTTTCGGGAAAGGCGGAAAGGAAATTTACCTGCACGCCAAGGGGATTGACAATTCCCCTGTTCTTCCTCATCAGGGCGATGACATGAAGTCAATCGGCCGCTCAACAACACTGCCGAAAGATATCTCCGACATCGAGGAAGCAAAACTTGTGCTAATGGAACTCGCTGATGATATCGGCGTGGCGGCAAGGAGGCATGGCAAAAAAGGCCGGACGGTACAGATCACGTTGAAATATTCAGATTTTCATATAGTTAACAGGCAGGCAACCATTCCTGCAACTCATACTACCCGGGAAATATACCAGGCTGGTTGCAGTCTGATTGAGCAAAACTGGAACAGATCCCATCCGGTAAGATTAATCGGAATAAGTCTCTCGGGATTTAATGAAGAGTTCGCGTCGGCGCAATTGTCACTTTTTGACCAAAGCGACGATACGGCAAAGAACGACAAAAACGAACGAATCGACAGGGCCATGGACAAAATAAGAAGCAAGCATGGCTCTGAAATAATAACCTTCGCCACGCTGGTTAAAAAAGAAAAAGACAGCCACGGCGATCCCTGAGAAGGCCGATGTTCACGGAACGAAGGAATTTAAAACCCGGAAGAAGGGGCAGGATTTTGCTGTCAGAATTCACAATGTAAAATATCCCTTGACAAGCAAAAACAGCACTTCTATACTCTCGACCGTTCAAGATAATGCTTAATAAAATTGTGATATTAGGAGAATATGGGACTGGAAAACGATATAAAACCTGATCGGACACTGGATTGCAGCGGGCTTTATTGCCCGGAACCGCTGTTCCAGACGCGCGCGAATATCGACCAGATCGAGGTGGGCCAGGTGCTGGAAGTTGTCACCGACGACCCCGCGGCCGAGGAGGACCTCCAGCGGTTTGCCAAGCGCACGGGCAACGAGGTGGTCAGTTTCGAGAAGTACGACGACCACATGCGATTCCTCATCAGACGCTTGAAGTGAGTTTTGAGCGATTTCAAGACCGGGACAAGGAGGGAATGACATGGCAGACGAAAAATTTATCCTGTACGTGCAGACGACAGACGCACCCGAGCGACAGTACTCGCCTCTGGTGCTGGCCCAGACCGCGGTGGCCATGGGCCTGAAGGCCAAGGTGTACTACCTCGGCATGGGCATAAAGATGCTCCGTCCCGGCGCGGCCGAGGCCATCAAGATGGGGTCGTTCCCCACGGTGAAGGAGATGCTCGACAAGACGATGCAGATGGGCATCGAGGTCCTCGTATGCGAGGCCTCCAAGCAGATGCTTGGCTGGGACAAAGTCGAGCTTATCGGGGGCGTCAAGGTCGTCGGGGCAGGCACGCTGAACGACTTGGCGCTTGATGCCGATGCCGCCATGTGGTTCTAAGCAGCTTGGGTTCGGGCGCGCTAAGGGAGAAAAATCAGATGCCGGCGAACGTTTACCTGGATTACCAGTCCTCGAAGCCTGTTGACCCGCGGGTCGTCGAGGCCATGCTGCCGTGGTTCACCGACCGGTTCGGAAACCCGAATTCGCTGCATCAGGACGGTGACGAGGCAACCGAGGCCCTCGAGCGCTCGCGCGAGCGCGTCGCACGGTTCATCGGGGCCGAGAAGGACGAGATCGTCTTCACGGGGGGCGCGACCGAGTCGAACAACCTCGCCCTGCTGGGCTACATCGCCCGCAACCGCCGCAAGGGCGACCATGTTGTCATCGCCGAGGTGGAACACATCTCCGTGCACAACCTCGCCAAAGCCCTCGAGAAGCAGGGCATCAAAGTCACCAGGGTTCCTGTAGATCAGTTCGGACGCGTGAGCCCTGCGAAGCTCCGGGCACGCATCAAAGACGAGACTCTGCTGGTCTCCGTGGGGTGGGCAAGCAGCGAGATCGGCACCGTGCAGCCGATCAGGGAGACCGCCGATATGCTCAGGGGCTCCGGCATCGCGCTGCACGTGGACGCAGTCGCAGCCGAGGGCCTCGTTTCGATCGACATGCGCGAGGTCGGCGTTGACCTGCTCACGCTGTCTTCCAACGACATCTACGGTCCCAAGGGGTTGGGCGCTCTCTACGTCCGCAAGGGCGTGCATGTGGCGCCCGTCATCATCGGAGGCGGGCAGGAGAACGGTCTCCGCTCCGGCACTGAGAACATGCCCGCCATCGTGGGCATGGCCGAGGCCGCGGACATCATGGTGCGAGAGCTGTCCGAAGACGTCGCGCGTATGCGACCGCTCCGCGACAGGCTTGTAAGGGAGGTGCTCGCGGCCATCCCGGACTCGCACCTCAACGGGCACCCGACGGAGAGGCTGTCCAACAACGCGCACTTCCGGTTCGAGGCCGTCGAGGGCGAGTCGCTGCTCCTGTCGCTCAAGGACAAGGGCGTGTCCGTCTCGACAGGTTCGGCCTGTTCGTCCAAAACGCTCGAACCATCGCACACGCTGCTCTCCTGCGGGCTTTTGCACGAGGAGGCGCACGGCTCGCTCGAGTTCACCTTCGGGCGCTGGAGCAAGCCCTCGGACGTCGATCGCGTACTCGAGGTGCTGCCGGGCATAGTCGCGAGGCTGCGCGCGCTTTCGCCGCTCTACGACATGGATAATAAGCTCAAAGGGGAACATTGAAATGAAGTCAACACAGTACTCGGAAAAAACGCTCGACCACTTCCGTCATCCCCGCAATGTGGGTACGATGGAGGGTCCCGACGTTGCGGTGGGGAAGGTGGGGAATCCCGTATGCGGCGACCTGATGTATATGTACATCCGAGTCAAGGACGACCGCATTGCGGACATCAAGTTCCAGACGTTCGGCTGCGGCTCGGCCGTGGCCACGTCGAGCATGACCACGGAGCTTGTCAAGGGAATGACTCTCGATGAGGCGATGAAGGTTACCCGCGGCAACGTGGCGGACGCGCTCGATGGTCTGCCGCTCATCAAAATGCACTGCTCCAACCTGGCCGCCGATGCGCTCCATGAAGCCATCAAGGCATGGCGCGAGGGCCGTGGTGGTGAAGTGCCGGAGGCGCCCGCGCCCGGCGCCGTCAAGGAATCCTGTGAGCTGCCGCCAACGACTGTGGAGGGATTTGATGCCCTTGTAGGCAAGGGTGTTTACAGGCAGGAGCCCGACCCCGCCGAGCTCAAAGACCGCCGCGTGCTCGTCCTCGACCGCGGCGAGAGGTCTGTCAAGCTTGCGCTTGCATTGACGGAGTACACCGGGCGCGTGGTGTTCATGAGCCCCTACAAGAAGCCTGAGGCCAAGGACGACTTCCGCGCGCCCCTCAAGCGGTCGGACGTCAAGGTACTCTACGAGTCCCAGTTGCTCGCGGTTATCGGCGAGTTCGAGGTCGAGAAGGTTCGCGTCCACGACCTCAACGAGAACGAAGAGTACGAGCTGACGGTAGATGCGGTCGTGGTGCTCGAGTAACAGCGCCCTCTTCGTCGGCCGGTTCCGGGCAATCTCCATCGTCAGCGTAAAGACCGCAGTTTCTCTTGCCTCCGCTTGCATGTTGTTGATTCGAACGCAAGTCGTCAATTTTGGCTGAAAACCGGGGTTATTTCCTCCTTGACTTTCCATCCAGTATTCCTTCCCGGATACCGTTCTAAGGCTTTATTGGGATAGCTCGTGGCAGCCCATTTTATTCTTTCCGGAGAACGATATTTTCTCAAGGCCCGGAAGGATGAATGGCGGGTTCCGCGATAAAGTTATTGGGAGGAGCCTTAGCAAAAAAACATAGTTTAGGTGCAGGAGACTGTCTATAAGATGATGGCATATTGTTTGCGTACAGAAAGATAAGGGGGGATAGCCAACGAACGGATTTTTGGCAAGATAGTCAATCTTTTGTCCACAATGTCGTGAAACTCAACAGCTGATTTCGGGGAGTGATTCCCTGACAATATAGCAAATTTGGAGACCCCGGGTGGGATACACAATATAAATTTGATGTTCTCATAGCTTTTGAGTGAATGTGCCGGCGGTATAATTGGCAAATTCCAGGAAAAGCAGGCGTTCGATTCACCAGCGGCGAGAAGCGTCAAAATAATGACTAATAAAACTGCCTTATGGCAGGCGTGCCCGATGCTTTCAATACTACCGGACATGACAAGTCGAATGGGATGATCAACTATGAGAGAAAAAGGGTGGTTGGCAAAACGGCTCTGCCAAATGTGTCATCCGGCACAGGAAGATGCCCCGCAGATATTGAGGGATATCTCAAGTGACAGAGATTCGGAAAACCCGATTCTTGAAAAATTAAGGGATGTTGACGCGAGGATGCTGGCAGAATTCACAAAAAAGGAACATCCTCAGACGATAGCCCTGATTATGGCCCATCTGCTTCCCGGACAAGCGGCGGAAATTTTGGAGTGCTATTCACCGACTCTGCAGTGCGAGATAATCAGGAGGATGGCGACTCTGAAGGAAGTGCAGTTGGAATTCATTGAGGATATCGCCAACACGCTGGAAAAAGAGATACCCACGAACGCATCAAGCAATCGCAAGCTTGGCGGGGCACGTTTTATAGGAGAGATATTGAAAAATATGGGTCGCTCCAGCGAAAATGCGATTATTTCCGCCCTTGATAAGATGGAGCCTGAGATTATAAGGGAACTTGAGGAAGCGGGAAAGATCGTTATCCGGCGAGGGGGGAGGGAGATACATGGCGAACATATTGAGTCAGGAAGAGATTGACGCCCTTCTCAGAGGTATCCCCGGAGAAGAAATAGAAACAGAGACCGCTGGGGAAACTGCTTTGGAGGGCGCTGTTCCCTATGATCTGACGAGTCAGGAAAGGATCATGCGAAGGCGGATGCCGACCTTGGAGATGGCAAACGATAAATTCGCCCGAATATTCAGGGGAACGTTGTCTTCGATCTTGAGAAGGGTCGTAAACATAAGCATCATTTCGACAGAGATGCTGAGATTTTTGGAATTTACGGAGACGCTTACAGCTCCAACCAGCATGCATCTGTTCAAGATGGAGCCGCTGCGGGGAAGTGCCCTTTTTGTATTGGAGCCCAAGATTATTTTTACCCTGGTCGATTTACTTTTTGGCGGCTCCGAAACCACTCCCTATAAGATTGAGGGGCGGGAGTTTACCCCCATTGAGAACAACCTGATAAAAAAAATTGTCCTCAGCGCGTTGTCTGATCTGGAAACCGCCTGGAAGTCGGTGCTTGATATAAAGATTATCTACCTGCGCTCGGAGATTAATCCCCGGTTTGCGCAGATCGTGCCCCCTGCAGACGTAGTCATCGCGATTAATTATGAAGTGGAATTAGGGTGCACAACAGGCGTAATGTCCATGTGCGTACCCTATTCATCCCTTGAACCAATCAGGGAAAAACTGCAGGCCGACTTTCAGGGCGAAAAGGTGAAAGTGGATAAGATATGGGAGGGAAGGCTTAAGGATTATCTTACGATGGTCGGCTTGGACATTGCCGTGGAGTTGGGAAAAACCGAGATAAAAGGCAAGGATTTGGTAAAACTCCAAAAAGGGGATGTCATACGGTTGAATCAATTAGTGGCGGATCCGCTGACCGCATTTGTAGAAGGTGTCGCAAAGTACAAGGTCGAACCTGGTTATCACAAGGGTAATATGGCCGGGCGTATTACAGAACTAATTGCAAAAGAGGATATTGCTTATGGATCAGAATGAGCTTGATCGTTCAATGAAAGGGATGTCTGAGTCTCCCGGGGGCGGCAATAGAGCAGCCAAAAAGGACAAAGGTGATAATCCTTTGGGGGACGATGTACAGAAGAAAGCGTTGAAATCAAAGAAAGAGGCGACCAATACAGAGGCAGATAAGGTTTGTTTTGATGAGCTTGTCCACAATCGTCCAAACAAAGGCCCGAATGATAAAGGTTCGCTGGATATGGAGTTCCTGCTGGATATTCCCCTCAATTTGACGGTTGAACTCGGCAGAAACCGCTTATTGATAAACGAGCTGCTTCAGCTTGGGCAGGGATCGGTAATAGAGCTTACAAAACTCGCCGGAGAACCGATGGACATATACGTCAACCAACGCTTGATTGCCAGGGGCGAAGTGGTCGTCGTCAATCAAAAATTCGGGGTACGCCTGACAGATATTGTCTCCCCCGCCGAACGGGGTAACAGGTTCAAATGAACGGATGGTCGGCAAAATTTGCAGGTGTCAAGTTTCAGGTATCCGGCCTGACAATTGACCTTATTCCGGAGGGGTTAGGCTGACAGGGGGTGAGGAGACGGAGATGGAGCAGACGTTGATGCTGAAAAAAATAAAAAGCGAAGGGGTTCCGAAAAATAGAAGGGCCGAATCGCCGGGGGGGGGGAGTTCCTCCAAAACAAGAGTTATTTCGGTAACCAGTGGTAAAGGGGGAGTCGGGAAGACCAATATAGCCGTCAATCTTGCTGTTTCCCTGGCGCGGATGCGTAAGAAAACCCTGCTTCTCGACGCTGATGCGGGGTTGGCAAATATTGATGTAATTCTGGGTCTGACGCCTGAATATAATTTGTATCACGTATTGAAAGGGGAAAAAAGTTTTTCCGAAACGGTTATCAAAGGTCCCGGAGGAATAATGATTCTGCCCGCCTCATCGGGGATAGCGGAAATGGCGGAACTCTCCGCGGGACAGAAATTGACGCTTCTGGATGGGTTAAACGATCTTCGCAGCAGGATTGAATTCATGTTTGTTGACACGGCTGCGGGCATTGCCAGGAATGTCATGTATTTTAACGCGGCGGCAAGGGAAATCATCGTTGTCGCCTCTCCTGAGCCGGCCTCCCTTACCGACGCTTATGCCCTGATTAAGGTACTTTATCAGCGCCATGCCAAAAAAAGGTTCCGTCTGATCGTAAATATGGTAAAGAGCCCAGCCGAGGCAAAAGAGGTTTGGGAGAGACTGAGCAGGGCCACCGCCCATTTTCTTAACCTGACGGTAAATTATCTTGGGCATGTTGTCAGCGACGAAAAGGTTACGGAATCGGTACGCAGGCAAAAGGCGTTTGTCGAGCTGTTTCCTGACTCTCCGGCAAGCAGATGCATTCAGGAGATTGCAGAAAAGCTCGCGGGGGAGAGTCCCGATTGCGAGGACGATGGCAACATATCATTTTTTTGAAATTGTTGCTGGTCTGTCGCCCTCTTTGGAAGCCAGATATTTTTTATAATCATGACAAGGTGAACAGCAATGGATAAGGCCGATATTTACGAGAAACTGAACGAGCTTTTTGTTGAAGACATTATGGGGAAGATAATTCCTGGGGCTATTCATAACCTTGCCAACCCCCTCGGCGGCATAATAGGCAGAGTCCAGTTGATGCAGGCACGCACCTCGAAGAGTTTCGAGATAATCGAGGGACAGCACCCTGAATTATATAAGGAACTTACCCTGGACAGGATAAAAAAAGACGTATCCATCCTTGCCGGAGAGGCGGAAATGATGCTTTCGATATTCAGAAACTTCGAGGGGAAAATTTTAGCGCTTTCTGTTCGTGGCCGGGAGATGATCGATATATCTAAAATGATAGAGGCGGAACTCAAATTTGCCGATTTCTATCTGGATTTCAAGCACGAAATTAATAAGACGGTGACGTTTAAGGATAACCTGCCAGTCATTTCCGGAGAAAGTGCCGGTTATTCCCTCTGCATCTCCGCCTTGATCAATTCCGCCCGTCAGAGGATGCAGAGTATGTCGGAAAAGGAGCTGACCGTTTCTGTTGATTATGACGATGTTGATATCAATATAGTTTTTCAGGACAGCGGGGAGGAGATTACCAATTCCTGTTACAAGCTCTCCGGCGGGGCAGGAGTTCTTCCCGAGATAAAAGAACTTCCTGTTGCAGAGCATGGTTTGTGTTACGCTTTTATGCTGCTTAAGAGCTACGGTTTCCAGATAGACGTGGATGTCCGCAGGGAGAGGAACATTATCTCGCTGCGCATGCCTTATAAGACAGTTTAGCCGAAGAAGGTCATTCAACCTTAAAAAATATTAAAGTTTTTGCATTTTATCGCCGATCAATGATATGCTTAAGCAAATCAGTAGGGGAGGTTTATATGGTTGCATCGTTGTACAGTGTTGACAGCATGATAAATGCTTACAACAAGCATCAGCGGGTTAAAGCCAAGCGCATTTTCCCTGCCGAGGAGGGCGGAGAAAAAAAAGACAAGTCCGCTGATGAAGTTTCTCTGTCAAAACAGGGTATTGAGGCGGAAGATATCTGCAATAAGTTAACGGACAAGCTTATCGATAATATGCTGAAAGAAGATAAGAAAAAACTGAAGGCATAGGCGTCGCTTCTGTTTCCTCATTCTTTTCCCATGTTTTCTCTTGAAATCGGAAGGGTGGTTGATTTTGCCTGATGTCGTAAAAATGGAAAAAGTGAAGAGTAAGGTTGTCCTGGTTGTAGATGATTACGCGCCCACACGGAACCTGGTTGTGGAGGCGCTTGAACAGCAGGGGAATTATGAAGGACTGGAGGCCGAAAACGGGATTGAGGCGATCAAGTTTTTAGAGAAAAATCCCTGCGAAATGGTCATTACCGACGTCATGATGCCCGGCATGGGCGGCATGGAATTGCTGCAGTCGATGCGGGAGAGGGATTTTTATATTCCGGTTATCATGATGACCTCCCGGCCCGCTGTTGACCTTACTGTTTCCGCGATGAAAAACGGTGTCGTTGATTTTCTGCAGAAGCCGTTTGATATCGATAAACTGCTTTTTAAGGTCGATTTGTATCTCCGGGAAGGTTCTGTTCCCAACCCAGTCTCCCCACAGGATTCCCTGGCCATGAAAGAGGAACGGGAACAACTCTCCCTGAAAAGTTATGTCTATGAAGCGGTGGAACGGGCCGCCGGGGACAATGACGAGATTTTTCAGACCATTGTCGAGTTGGCTATGAGAATTGTCGATGGTGAGAGCTGCGCGCTTTTGCTCTACGACAAAGAGTACCGTAAATTTTATCCGAAGGCCCAGAAGGGGGAGAATTATGGTTTTTATGGGGCAAACACCACCTCGACCATAACCGATATTTATCAGGAGGCGATCGATAATAAAGACGCGGTGATGGTGCATTCCGACAGTGATCCGTTTATCTTGCCTTCGCTGATTTGCGCGCCCCTGCTGATACGCGGAAGCGTTTTGGGAGTGCTTAGCATCCGGAAGAAGAGAACTGGCGGGGTGTTTACCAAAAACGACCTCCATCAGATTTTGAGCCTGGCGAAAAGGGCCTCCCTGAATCTCGAAAACAAAATCCTCTATGAAAGCATGTATGATAATTTGACGAGCACCTTTATGGCGCTCGTGGCGGCGATTCAGGCGCGAGACAATTACACGGAGGAACATTCCCGCCGCGTTGCAGAAACATCCGTTAAAATGGCCGAAAAAATGGGCCTGCCGCCGACCGAGGTGGAACGGCTGCGGATTGCCTCGCTGCTCCACGATCTTGGGAAAATATCGATTCCCGACAACGTGCTTCTCAAGCCGGGCAATCTTACCGAAAAAGAATTTGAAATTATCAGGCAGCATCCCCTTACCGGCGATACTATACTGAGTTACATTCCCCTGCTTGACGATGAGCGGTTGATAGTTCGTCACCACCATGAACGGTGGGACGGCGGGGGCTATCCCGATGGTCTTGCCGGGAATGATATCCCGCTTTTGGCGCGGATCATGGCGGTTGCGGATTCCTTTGACGCGATGACGACCGATCGTCCCTATCGAAAAGGATTGCACCATGAAACGGCGATCTCCGACATTAAAGCAAATAAAAACAAGCAGTTCGACAAAAAAATTGTGGACGTTTTTCTGGGAATTCTGGAAGACGATAACAAGCCTTGAGATCAGACAATCCCTGCCGGAAGGGAAGTAATTCTTTCGGGGCACTGAGGATTATGAAAGGGAAAAGATGAAGCTGAACGATTTATTCAGTTTGCGCGGCAAGGTCGCCTTGATTACGGGCGGGGGGCGGGGGATAGGGAAATTCATCGCAACAGGTTTTGCCGAGGCTGGCGCCGATCTCATTCTCGTCTCCCGGAAGATGAAAAATCTGGAGGCGACGGCGAAGGCCCTTTCCGAAGAATTTGGCGTCAGGGCAATTCCCCTTGCCTGCGATGTCGGAAGCCCCGACGATATCGAGGCGATGCTTAAAAAGTCGCAGGAACTCTTCCCCCGGATCGATGTCCTTGTGAACAACGCCGGCGCTTCCTGGGGGGCGCCGACACTGGATTTTCCGCTTGAGCAGTGGGATCGCCTGTTTGCCGTGAACGTGCGCGGGGTCTGGATGATAACCCAGAAGGTCGCCAAGATCATGAAGGAACAAGGCGGTGGAAACATCATCAATATCTCGTCGGTGATGGGGCTGCGCGGCTCGGATGAGCTGACCCATCCAGCAGTTCCGTACAACTCCACAAAGGCGGCGATCAATCTGCTGACGATGAATCTGGCGGTCAAGCTTGCCCCTTATCATATCCGCGTCAACGCGATTGCCCCCGGCTTCTTCCGGACCGACATGATGGCCTATATCGAAAAACCGGAATTCAAGGCCGCCCGTGATATGACGCTCGCCGCCATCCCGCTCGGCAGAATCGGCGATAGCGACGACATGAAGGGACTTGCCGTTTTTCTCGCCTCAAACGCCTCCGCCTATATGACCGGGCAGATACTGATCAACGACGGCGGCATGCTCGCAAAATAGCGCAATCTGATTCGAGTGAAGAAATGAATAAAGAGCCTACAGGCGCATCCACGGTTGTTCTGTTTTCTGACAGACCTGCCGGCGGCTACGAGATATTCCTGATGAAAAGGGCGGAAGGCCACACCTACAGGGAGGGAATTTATGTTTTTCCCGGCGGCCTGCTTGAGGAAGCCGATCTGAATCCGGAATTGGAGGCCTGCACGGGGGGATTCAAGGGAACAAGGGCGAAGATCATTCTCCAAGAGCCCGATATTCCCGGGTCTTTTGCACTCGGCCTTTTTATGGCGGCGATAAGGGAAACCTTCGAGGAAGCCGGGGTTCTGCTGGCGCGTGACTCCTCCGGGGAGGTTCTTGACTTGTCGGCGCCGGATGCGGCGCCCCGGTTTGCCGTCTATCGTCGGGAAATCCACCAGCGGCGGCTTTCATTGGTCGAGCTGGCCCGACAGGAAAAGCTGGTTTTTGCGCCTGATCTTCTTGTTCCCTATTCCCACTGGATCACCCCGGAGACCGCACCCCGTCGTTTCAATGCCCGTTTTTTTTTGGCCACTCTTCCTGCCGGTCAGAAACCGGTTCATGACAATATCGAACTGACGGGTTCCTGCTGGATGACGCCTGCGCGGGCGCTTGCCGAGCAGTCGGCGGGGAGAATGCCGATGATGCCGCCTACCTTTAAGACCATAACGGAATTAAGCGTATTTTCCGCAACCGAAGAGCTATTTGCGATGGTGAGGCTGCGTAAGATGAAAACAATTATGCCCGAATCGTTCCGGACGGTTGATGGCTTTGGAATTATTCTGCCGGATGACTGTTCTCCCGCCGCCGGAGGGCAAACGGAGGATGAAAAGAAAAAAACGAGGATTGTCATGGAGGCAGGGGCCTGGAAGATTGTAACCCGGTAAGTTCTGAATTACGCCGTCCAGGCCCGTATGCGAAGTGAATCTGCTTTTCTAACCTTTGCCGGCCTTTATCGCCGACTGGGCGGCGGCGAGGCGGGCGATCGGTACGCGGAACGGGGAGCAACTGACGTAGTTGAGGCCCAATTCGTAGCAGAATTCGACCGATGCCGGGTCACCTCCGTGCTCGCCGCAGATGCCGATTTTGAGATTCGGGCGCACCGCCCGTCCTCTTTCCACGGATATTTTGATCAATTGGCCGACACCGTCCCGGTCGATCGTCTGGAAGGGGTCGGCGGGCAGGAGTTTCTTGTCGATGTAGTCGTGCATGAACCCGCCGATGTCGTCGCGGCTGAAACCGAAGGTCATCTGGGTAAGGTCGTTGGTGCCGAACGAGAAGAATTCGCAGGCCTTCGCCATCCGGTCGGAAAGCAGTGCGGCGCGGGGTATCTCAATCATGGTGCCGTACTTGTACTCTATTTCTTTCACGCCGAATTTTTCAAGGACCTTTTTGTAGATACAGTCCGTTACCTTCTTGGTCTCTTCAATCTCGGAGACATCGCAGGTCACCGGCACCATGATCTCCGGCAGGCATTTCCTGCCTTCCCCGACAAGCTCGGCGGCCGACTCAAAGATAGCGCGCACCTGCATCTCGGTAACCTCCGGATAGGTGATGCCGAGGCGAACGCCGCGGTGTCCCATCATCGGGTTTGATTCGTGGAGTTCCTCGCCCCGCTTTTTTACCTCCTCCGGGGTTATCGAAAGCGAGCGGGCGAGTTCCGCCTGTTTCTCGGCGCCCTGCGGCACAAATTCATGCAGCGGCGGGTCGAGGAGCCTGATTGTCACCGGCAGCCCTTCCATCGCGGACAGGGTTCCCTTGATCGAGGCCTTGACGAACGGATAAAGGTCGTTCAGGGCGGCTCTTCTTTCTGCCGTTGTGCTGCTCAAAATCATCTTGCGCAGGAAAAAGAGGGGTTGAGCGGAGCCTTCCCCATAGAACATGTGCTCGGTGCGCAGAAGCCCTATCCCCTCGGCGCCGAAGGCGCGGGCGATGCCCGCATCCCGGGGGGTGTCGGCGTTCGTGCGTACGCCCATGGTGCGGAACTTGTCCGCAAGGGTCATGAACTGCTGGAAACGCGGGTTTTCGGTTGCGTCCATCATCGGCAGGACGCCCAAGTAGACATGGCCCCGGGTGCCGTTCAGGGTGACTGTGTCCCCTTCCTTCAAAACAATATCGGAGCCGCTGATCTTTGCGGTCTTTGTTTTGGCATCGACCTGCAGGCCTCCGGCGCCGACGATGCAGCATTTTCCCCAGCCGCGGGCGACGAGGGCCGCGTGGGAGGTCATGCCGCCGCGGGCGGTGAGGATGCCTACCGCCGCGCGCATTCCTTCCACGTCTTCCGGGTTTGTCTCTTCGCGCAGCAGGATGCATTTCTTGCCGGCTCGTGCGGATGCCACCGCATCCTCGGCGGTGAAGACCAGCACTCCCGATGCCGCTCCCGGCCCGGCCGGGAGCCCCTTCGTTGCCACGGCGTAGTTTTTTTCAGCCTGGGGATTGATTATCGGATAGAGCAGCTCGATCAACTGCACGGGGGCGACGCGGGTGACGGCTGTTTTTTCGTCGATGAGCCCCTCCGCCAGCATATCGAGCGCCATATTGAGGGCGGCAACGCCGGTTCGCTTGCCGACGCGGCACTGGAGCATCCAGAGCTTGCCTTCCTGGATGGTGAATTCGATATCGAGCATATCGGTGTAATTTTTTTCAAGCTTGGCGCGGATATCGTCCAGCTCCCCGTAGGTTGCCGGCATGGAATGCTGGAGGCTTATGAGGTGTCTGTTCTGTTCGTTTTTGGTGTCATCGTTGATCGGGCTCGGGGTGCGGATGCCGGCGACGACGTCCTCACCCTGGGCGTTGACGAGCCACTCGCCGTAGAACTTGTTGTCTCCGGTGGCGGGATCACGAGTGAAGGCTACCCCCGTCGCGGAGGACTCGCCCATATTGCCGAAGACCATCGCCTGAACGTTGACAGCAGTTCCCCATTTGTCCGGTATGCCCTCTATCCGTCGGTAAGAAATGGCCTTTTTCCCGTTCCAGCTCTTGAAAACCGCCGCTATTGCCCCCCACAACTGCCCCAGCGGATCGTCGGGGAATGGTTTTCCGAGGTGCTTTTCGATCAACCCCTTGAAGTTTTTCGCAAGCCCTTCCAGTTCATCGGCAGTCAGCTCCGTATCGGAAGAGTAGCCCCGGAGGTGTTTTGCCTCGTCGAGTTTTTCGTCGAGTATCTTGCGGATTCCTTTTCCCAGCGCCGGTTCAAGACCTTCGGCCTTTTCCATGACGACGTCGGCGTACATCATGATCAGCCGACGGTAAGAATCCCATACGAAACGGGGGTTTCCGGTTTTTGCAATCATCCCGGGAATAGTAGCCGTGCACAGCCCCACGTTCAGAACTGTGTCCATCATGCCGGGCATCGAGGAGCGGGCCCCGGAGCGGCAGGAAACGAGCAGCGGGTTCGCCGGGTCTCCATATTTCATTGCCATTATCGCCTCTGTTTTCCTGAGGGCGGCGGGCACCTGTTCGTTCAATTCTTCGGGGAGTTTGCATTCATTTTCGTAATAGGCCGTGCAGCACTCTGTGCTGATCGTGAAGCCCGCCGGCACGGCGATGCCCAGGGAGCACATCTCCGCCAGATTGGCGCCCTTGCCGCCCAGAAGGTTCTTGTCACTTGCCTTTCCCTCGGCGGAGTCGCCGCCGAACGTAAATACGTACTTCGTCATCTGGAATCTCCTTGTCGCTTTAATTTATTGAAATTTTACCTGCGGCGCTGCCTTGGCGGCTGCCGGCACCTCGAAGAAGGCGGCCTTCGCGAAGCCGAACATCCCGGCCAGCATATTGGCGGGGAAACTGCGGATCAGCACGTTGTAGGTTTGCACCGCTTCGTTGTAGCGCTTTCGCTCGACGGCGATCCGGTTTTCCGTTCCGGCCAGTTCATCCTGGAGGCGGAGAAAATTTACATTGGACTTTAAATCAGGGTACTTTTCCACAACGACCAAAAGCCTGCTCAAGGCGCCGGTAAGCTGGTTATTGGCATTGATTTTATCGGGAACCGTTGTCGCCCCGCCTACCCTGGCCCGCGCGTTGGTCACCTCCACGAGGACGTCCTTTTCCTGTTTTGCGTAGCCCTTGACCGTTTCCACAAGATTCGGTATCAGGTCGTACCTGCGCTGAAGCTGGTTTTCCACCTGCGCCCATGATGCCTTGACCCCCTCGTCGAAGGTTACAAACTGGTTGTACGTCCCCTTGAAGAACGAGTAAAAGGCCCCGGCCAGCACCAGAACCACAATTACGGCGATCAGTAAAATTTTCTTTCCACTTGTCATAACATCCTCCTGTATATGTTTGTTTGATAAATATTTTATGGCTATCTATTTTAGTTTTTACTTCTGACCCCTGACCCCTGTATTTACACATCCATCCGGTCGATATGGTCGCAGAGACGGCCGACGGACAGTAAATAGTTTTTGAAGAGTGTGTTTATTTCCGCTGCTGAAAAATGATCAACCCCCCTGCGTACCTCCTCGCAATTCAAAAAGACGAAGGCATTGAAGCCGAAGGAGTCTCCCGCGGCAGTAATAATTTTTCGTTTTTCTTCTGGAATATCAATCCCTTTCAGGTAAAGAAGGGCGCTGAAAAGGGAGATGAAGGAGGTCAGCGAGATGCCGATCAGCTCCCTGATTTTTTTGGGTTTGCCTTCCGTCGCCAGCCAGCCCCCCCGCAAATGGAGGAGTTTCCCCCGCAGTTCCCGCTCGATCTGCAGACGGATGTGTTTATGGTCGAACGAAAGAGGCGCGAGCAAATCTTCGCCGTAAACCAGCCGGTAGCGGCTCTTGATGTTCAAAAATTCGATCGGGTATGAATCAAGCGAGCCGTATATATAAGAACCGGTCAAGAACAGCGGGAGCGCCACGGCGCTTTTCCGCCACTTCTTGACCATATCCATCGCGTTTTCCAGCGATTCCATCCCCCGCTCGGTCAGCGTAATCATGAAATTGAGATCCGATTTGCCGGGCAGGTAATCCGCTCCGGCGCCGCTGCCGTACAGAATGATGGAAAGCAGCTCAGCCCCAAAGACCGCCTTGCAGTCAGCGGTGATAGCAGGGAAGATGTCCTCTGGTTTTTTTGGTATTTTTGACATGTGCAACCCCCTTTTTCAGAATCCGCGGCTCGAGCCGCCCCCGCCGCTCATGCCGCCGCCGAACCCGCCGAACCCGCCGCCGAAACCGTTGCCGCCCCCCCCGCGCCGTCCCCCGCCGCTGTTCATCAGCAAAAGGAGAATCCAGGGCAGCATGGCCCGTCCCTGTCTAGTCCCGAGGAGAAATACAGCGGCAACAATAAGGAGCAAATATTGGAAGATACTTGTTTTCCTTGGTTGTTTGACCTGTTTGGGAGCTGGTCTGTTTGCACCGGAGGCGATGGTTACACCGGCGTCTTTGGCGATGATCGCAGCTACGGCACTCAGGGTTTCATAAAGACCGCGGCCGTAGTCCCCGGCGCGGAAATTGGGAACGGCGTACTGATCGAGAATTTCGCCGGTCAAACCGTCGGGAAGAATTCCCTCCACCCCGTATCCCGTTTCGATCCGAACCCGCCGCTCTTTAACGGTCAGAAAGATCAACACCCCTTTGTCCTCGCCCTTTTTCCCGATTCCCCACGCCTTGTAAAGGCGGTTTGCATAGTCGTTCGGGTCGTCCTCCCCGATCGAAGGCACGACCGCGACGACCAGCGCTGTCCCGGCGCTGTCGAAGATTTCCCGGGCGATATTTTCCATCGGGCCCTTGTATGTCTCCGGAATCACCCCCGCGAAGTCGTTGATCGCCCCCGCCGGTTTGGGAAAAGCAGTATTGGCCGCCGGTGTCCAGGTCGAAAAAAGCATTAACGTCATGGCAAACAGCAAGACGACGATTATTTTGAGTGAGGATTTATTTTGCATGGGCGTATCATAACCATCTGGTTGTAAAATAGCAACAGCTACAGGCTCTCATCAAGCGGCATGATGAAACAGCGAATCCCGGCGTGGGGGTTTTCCCGCTCCATTCGGCGCATATCATCTCGGATATGTTCGAGTTCTTCGTCCGGGAGCGTGAAGAAGAGGACATTGTTTTTCCCCGGCCAGATATGCGTTCCCAGCTTCGGATCGGACTGGGTCCCCTCTCCGCGAGCCTCGACCATTTTAGTGTAACCGCTGATTCCAGCCTCCTTTATGGCTGCCATCAGCGTCTCATCGGCCGCCTCCGCATAAACGAGCATGCACATCTTCATGATTCTCCTCCGATATTTTGCACCGCTGACGCAATTTTTTTGATAGTGTCCTTTTTGTCGGCGTTGCCTTTCCTGCCCCGCGTGAAGAGATTCTGGAAGTCGTCAAAGAGGTCGTAGGCCGCCGGAACCACGACCAAGGTTAAAAAAAGTGACGTCAACAGGCCGCCGATCACCGCAATTCCCATCGGCGCCCTCGTTTCGGCCCCTTCACCCATGCCGAAGGCGACCGGGAACATTCCGAAAACCATCGCAAAGGTCGTCATCAGAATCGGCCGCAGCCGGATCGGACCGGCTTGGAGGATCGCCTCCCGCCTTGATAAGCCTCGCTCCCGCAGGATGTTTGTATAATCTACGAGCAGGATCGCGTTTTTCTTTACCAGCCCCATCAGCAGAATCAGGCCGATGAAGCTGAAAATGCTCAGGGTCTGCCCAGCCAACAGAAGCGCGCCGAAGGCCCCGATGAAGGAAAGGGGCATCGACAAAAGAACCGTGAAGGGGTGGACAAAGCTTTCGAACTGGGCGGCCAGAACCATGTAGGCCATTGTGACTCCGAGCAGGATCGCGAACATCAGATACCCGAACGATTCCGACATCGTATCGGCCTGACCGCTGTATTTGGGGGTGTAATCGGGCGGCAGAATCCCCGCGGCGATGTCGTTCAAATCGGTCATTGCCGCACCCAGCGGTTTGTCTTCCAGACTGGCAAACAGCGTGATCGCCCGCTGACGATCGACCCGGTTGATGACGCTCGGTCCGCCTCCCTCCTGAACCCGGATGAGGTTGCGCAGTTGGACCAGGTTTCCGCTCTTGGAGCGCACGTAGAGCAGGCCGAGATCGCCGGGATTGCTCCTTTCCTCGGGATTGAGGCGGATGCGCAGGTCGTAGCGCTTGCCCCGGCTGTCGTCCTTGAACTTGGTTATGTCCGTCTCGCCGCTGATCAGCAGGTTGATCGCTTCGGCAATGGTCGCCACGTCAACGCCGAGATCGGCTGCCTTGTCGCGGTCGATAAAAACCTTCAGTTCCGGTTTGCCCATTTCGAGCGAGGTGTCGATATCGACGAACCCAGGTTTTTTTGACAGCGCGGAGGTGATTTGCCGGGTATAATCCCGGAGCATATCGATATCGTTTCCCCGGACGCTGTACTGGATCGGCACCTGCCGCTGCCCCCCGCCGATCATCGAAAAATCCTCCGCCGACGCCTTCAGCCCCGGGATTTGGCGCAATTTTTGACGGATTTCCTTTTTCAGATCCATCTGGGTTTTGGCACGCTCGCTTTTTGGTATCAGGGAGATCATCATCAGCCCGCGGTAAACCGTATACCCGATTCCCTGGACGTAGTACACCGCCCGTACCTCCGGCATTCCCCGGACGATCTGCTCCGCCGGATGGAAGAGTTCATCCGCCTTCGCAACCGAGTAATCGATCGGCGCCTCGAGGCGGACGATGAATTGTCCCTGATCCTCCGGCGGGGTGAATTCCTTGCCGAGATAGCGGGTCATGAAAATGCTGCCGATAAAAAGAGCCAGTGCCCCGATCAGCATGATGCCGCGATGATTCAGCGAAAAGAGCAGGACATGGCGGTAGCCCCCTTCGAGCTTTTTGTAGCCGTTTTCGAACATTGTTGAAAAGCGGCTGGTTATGCTGGGGCGGGATGGAGAAGAGTCAGGGCCGCCTTTAGGAAGTTCAACGCGCTTGAGAAAAATCGATGCGAGCATCGGCGTCAGCGTAAAGGAAACCAAAAGCGAGATAAGCACGGAAAAGACGACCGTCAGCGCGAACTGGAGGAAAAAGCGGCCGATCATCCCCTTCATGAACGCGACGGGGAGGAAGATCGCAACGATCGCGAAGGTGGTCGCCATCACGGCAAGGCCTATCTCCGAGGTCGCGAACGTCGCCGCTTCGCGCGGGGCCATTCCCTCTTCAACATGCCGGTAGATGTTTTCGATGACGATGATCGCGTCGTCGATCAGCAGACCGACGGAGAGGGTCAAGGCGAGCATCGTCATGTTGTTGAAGGTGAAATTGAAGGCGCGCAAGAGCGCGAACGTGGAGATGATCGAGATCGGAAGCGCGACGGCGCTGATCAGGGTCGTCCGGATGTTCCGAAGGAAGATGAAGACGGCGAGGATCGCGAAAAGGCTTCCCAGAACGAGGTGCTTCTTCACCTCGTCGATCGACCGGCGGATGAAGTTCGACTGGTCGATCGCGATGTTGAGCGTCATCCCCGGCGGCAGCGTTTCGCGGATCTTGTCGAGTTCCTTCCGCACCGCGTTGACGACCTCGACGGTGTTGGTTCCCGACTGTTTCTGAATCCCCATCGCCACCGCCGGTACGCCGTTGAAGCGGACGATGGAGCGCTGTTCCTCCATCCCGTCTTCCGCCCGGCCGATGTCGCGCAGGCGGATCGGAGCGCCTTCATAATAGGCGATGACCAGATCGTTGAAAGCGGCCACGTTGGGAAATTCCCCCTTGACCTTGACCGTGTACTCCTTGCTGAGGCTCTCGATCCGGCCCGCCGGCAGCTCGACATTCTGCCTCTGGAGGGCAATCGCGACGTCGCCTGCCGTCAGTCCGTAGGCCTTAAGCCTCTTCGCGTCGATCCAGACGCGGACCTGACGGAGCCGCAATCCCCAGAGCTGGATATCGCCGACACCGTTTATCCGCTGGAGTTTTTCCTTGAGTACCTCATCGACGTAGGTGGAGATATCCCGGACCGATTTCTGCCCGGCCAGGTTCAGCCACATCACCGCCGTCGCATCGGGATCGACCTTCGCTATCCGCGGCTCTTCTATGTCGTCCGGAAGCTTGTTGCGGATAAGCGCGACCTTTTCCCGGACGTCCTGCACGGCCAGATCGATGTCCCGCTCCAGGACGAACTCCACCGTGATGCGCGAGGTCCCTTCGGTGCTGCTCGAGGTGATCGATTTCACCCCGTTGATCGTATTGACCGCGCCTTCGATCTTGTCGGTGATGTCAACGTCAATCACCTCGGGGCTTGCCCCCTTGAGGTTGGTGTAAATCGTCACGATCGGGAAATCGACCTTAGGAAAGAGATCGACGCCGATCTCCGGATAGCTGACCACGCCGAGAACCACCAGGGCCAGGATGAACATGGTGGCAAAAACCGGCCTTTTGACCGAGGTATCAGCGAGCCACATGAACGGGCGCCCCTTCCATCAGGTTGTTCTGCCCAACGGTCACGACGACCGCCTTGTCGCTCAGGCCTTCGACGATTTCCATGTATTCCCCGTATTTGCCGCCGGTTTTCACGTTTTTCTCCTTCGCCTTTTCTCCCTCGACGACAAAGATCTTTGTTGTTGAGTTGTCGTAGATGAGGGCGGTGATCGGAACGACGACCCGCTCCCGTGCGGGGCCGGTATAGAGGGTTACCCGCGCGAAGAGGCCTGGTTTGAGACGTCCGTCGGCGTTCGCTACGAGCGCCTCCACCGTGAGGGTGCGGGTTCGTTCATCGAGGGCAGGCAGGATCGCGGAAAGTCGGCCGCGGAATTTCTGACCGGGAAAGGAATCGGTAATAAAGTCCACATCCTGTCCCAGGCGCAGACTTCCGACATCCTTTTCGGAGACGGAAAAGATCAGTTTCAACAGATCGGTTCGGACTATCGACACCAGAAAGGAGCCGTTGCGGATGTAATCGCCCGCCGTAACCCGTTTTTCCTTGACGCTTCCGGCTATCGGAGAAAATATCCTGGTTCTGGCGAGTCGTTCCTTCGCCAGATTATTGCCGGCCCGGGCCCGGGCTACATCCGCCTCGGCCAGCCGGACGCGCGCGGTGATGTCGTCGAACTGCTGCCGGGTCAGCAGTTCCTCCCGGTAGAGGGCATCCTTGCGCTGATACTCCTGCTGGACGTTGGCAAGGCTCGTTTCGCTCTGGGAGAGCTGGGAGGCTGCCTGCTCGCACGCAAGCCTGTAATCAGTCGAGCGGATCTCGGCGATCAGCGCGCCTTTCTTTACGGCTGAACCTTCGTCAACCGCAATTGAATCGAGAATCCCGTCCAATTCGGAACTGACCGTGACCTGGTAGCGTGCCGCCAATGAGCCGATCGATTCCACCAAGGGTCGGAGCGCTCGTGTTTCCGAGGTCTGCACCCGCACGTTGACGACCGGCTGTTTTCGAACCTTATCCGGCGGCTTATTGCATCCGATAAAACCGATGGCGGCAGATACGAGTAAAATCACGATAGCTTGCCGACTGGTAAACCGTGCTCCTGAAGATAATTCCTTGCGAGCCGCAAACCGCCGGCTTCGACTCATTTGCCGCTTTTCCCCAAACTGATTATTGTTACTCGTCATGCTGAATTTTCCTTCTCTATTTTTCATTGACCGGGCGTGGCAATGCCGGGTCTCTGGCTCGCACTGGTTGCCACCGTCACCCACGGCAAGCCGGCGGCCTTTTTAAGACGAAGTGATGCCAGTTGGAGCCGGAAGGCCGCCGCTGCCGCCTTTCGTTCCGCTGAAACCAGCAGCGTATTGGCATCCATGACGTCAAGGCTGTCGGCCAGTCCGACTTCAAACTGCCGTGATACCGCGTGATAATTTTCGCGGGCGTAAAGCAGTTGATCTTCGAGAAAGCGGAGGATGCCCTGCTGGGTAGTCAGCTCCAGATGAGCCGCCTTCAGCTCGATGTTGATCTCCTTTTTCATGTCTTCGATTTGCAGATCGGTCTTGCGTTCGCGCACCTTCGCCTCGGAAACATCCGCCTTCCGCAGTCCCCCATCGAAGAGCGGAAAATTCAGGGCAATTCCTCCATAGAAACTGTCCCGGTTGAGACTGCTGGTAGCCGGGTTCTGGTCGGCGCCCGCGTACGCGCCGGTAAGGGTCAGGGAGGGCAGGAACGCACCTTCGGCAAAGCGGGTTTGTCCGATGGCCATCTTTTTTTGCATCTTGAGGCTTTTGATTTCCGCCCGGCGGGAGAGCGCCTGTTTCTTGAGATCGTCCAAATCGGGAACTTCAACTTTTTCGGGGAGCGCCGGTTTGAGCGTGAAAGGGGTCTGAATTCCGACCTGGCTTGCCAGTACGGCGATCGCAAGTGCGAGTGCGTTGTTAGCCTGGAGCCGGTCAGACCTTGCCCCCGAAAGTTCGCTTTCCGCGCGCAACAGTGCCGTTTTGGTCACCTCGCCGATCCGGAGCCGTTTTTCGGCCGCATCACGATATCGACTCAACCTCTCGAGGTTAGCGTCGGCGATCTCAAGATTTCTACCGGCCAGAAGAACATCGTAATAGGCCGCCGCGACATAGCCCAGGAGGTAATCATCGCGAAGAGCCTCGACATCATAACGGTTTTTCAGAACCGATTGCCGGGAGATTTCCAGCGCCGTCAATTCGCGGCCGCTCAGGGAGAGGGTTTCGTCCATCCGGACGCCCCAGGCGGCGGCGTTTTCCGGCTGGAGGATGCCCCCGGCGTTCGTGTATTTACGTTCCGAATACTGGGTCACGCCGCCGGTGGCGGTCAGCCGCGGATAAAGGTAGGAGCGGGCTTTTTCGGTTCCTATTTCCGCAAGCGTGATGTTCTGTTCGGCGAGCTTGAGCTTTTCCGAGGAAGCCAGGGCAATCCGGCAGAGATCATCCAGCGTGTAAGAATCGGCAAAAAGTGGGGAGGGGGCCGCTGCTATAATCAACAGAAGGATGCCGGCCTGCAAAGCTCGCCTAAGTTGTTTCATCTTTACTCCTTTTTGCGGAAACGCCCCCTCCTATATCCCCTCCTCAAAGGTGAAAGCGAGAGCTGGGGGGCTTCATCCTTCGTTGCACCCGCCTTGGGCATGGTGGTAAAAGCGTAAAAACCGGGTGTCCCCAAGTTATGGGCGCCGATGGTATGAAGAGCGTCCTCGATTGTCAAGGGGAATTTATTCAGCTATTTCTTTCAAAGTCAACAGTAGAAATTGACATGCTTCATGTCAATCAGGAACGAACCGCTTATTTCAGTTCAGTCCTGTTTGTTGGCGACAAAAACAAGGTTGCAATTTTGCTTATCGAGATATATTAACAGCTGATAAACGGAGAAAACAAACATCAACCTGTATTTCGGGGAAAACCTGTCTATTCTATTAAATGGAAAGCTGACTCGTCTTGAGCAGATAATAATCGACAAGAGCTGTTGCACCGGAGAATAGTCATGAGAAAAAATCTGGCCACTATCGTATTGATGGCATCAGCTTTGCTGATCGTCCTCCTCCTGATTTTTCATCTCCGTCAGACAAGCAAGGAAAAGGTCCTCTCCCAATTTAACGAGAATCAACTTCTGAGCGTCCAGCGGGTCGCCAGACCAATCGAGAGGTACCTCGGTTCCCGTTCCCAGGACCTCCGATGGCTCGCTTTTATTGCCTCTCAGCAGGCTGATGACAGGGACAGGATTGCGGTGGCCATCCGGTCCAACTTCAACCGCTTGAAGATGACCAGTGTACAGGAGGTATCCCTTCTCAACGAGAAAGGAACCGTCGTCTACTCCACAACCGCAGGCGCCAAAGGGAAAAATCATTCCCAGGCCGACTTCTTCTCCTGGGCAAGGAACCCGGGAAACAGAGGGGCGGTCCGAATGTGGTACGAGAAGACGGAAGGACCGCGCAGACCTGTGACTGCGGGAAGCCCTGTGCCTCCACGTATCGAGATCTTCCTGGCCACCCCCTTGTATCGGGAATCTAACGCCGGCGATCATCAACAGCCTGGCGGAAAATTCGCCGGAGCTCTGATGTTTATGATCGATCTGGAGCAAGTGATTGCTGAGCGGTCGCCCTCACTCACTCCGGAGACAAAATTCCACAAGTTATGGATCATGGAGCGGAGCGGAACGCTTCTGGTTCACTCCGGCCACCCGGAGATGGTGATGAGGGACATCCGGAAAAGGGATCAGACATGCAATGAATGCCATACTTCCTTCGACTACATAGAGACGATACTGGGGAAAGCGGAAGGTACTATAGAATACCAGATCAGAGGCAAGCCCAAGAAGGTAGCGGCCTTTACGTCGATGTCATTTGAGAAAATCTCCTGGGTCATCGTGATGAATTCGCCGTTGGACGAAGTAACGGCTTTCGAGTCGAAAAATTTCAGGAATACCCTCTTTCTCCTTGGTGCTGTGGTGTTCCTGCTTGGTCTCGGATTTGTAATAACATACAGTAACTATCGCCAGAAATTGGCCAGCGAGATGGAAGTGACGCGTTTACGAGAAACTCAGGCGATGTTGGAGGCGCTGCGGGAGAGCGAGGAGAAGTACCGCACTTTGTTCGAGAGCTCGCGCGACGCGATCATGATCTTGGTTCCGCCTTCCTGGCGTATCACCGCCGCGAATCCGGCCACAGTCGAAATGTTCGAGGCTGGTGACGAGTCGACTTTCACAACGCTCGGGTCGGCGGCCTTCTCGCCCGAATTCCAGCCTGATGGACGGCCCTCGTCCGGGAAGGCCGCCGAGATAATCCAAACGGCGATGACAAATGGATCTCACTTCTTCGATTGGACCCACCGGCGCTTGGGAGGCGAACCGTTTCCAGCCACGGTCTTGCTCACCCGTATGGAGATCGGCGGGCAGGCCTTGCTGCAAGTCACGGTACACGACGTCACCAAGCAAAAGCAGGCGGATAAACAACTTCAAGATACCCTTGAAAGTCTCAGGAAAGCGGTCGGCACGACTATCCAGGTCATCGCCTCCACTGTGGAGGCAAGAGACCCCTATACAGCCGGTCACCAGATCCGCTCCGCGGCCCTTGCCCGTACCATTGCCACTGAGATTGGCCTTTCTCAGGATAAAATCGACGGCATCTGGATGGCGGGTTCCATCCATGACATTGGGAAAATATCGATCCCCGCAGAGATATTGTCCAAGCCTACGAAGCTGTCGGACATCGAGTTTGCCCTGATCAAAGAACATGCTCGAAAGGGATATGAGATGCTGAAGGATGTGGAATCACCCTTGCCCCTGGCAGAAATCGTCTACCAGCACCATGAGCTGATGGATGGCTCAGGTTATCCACGAAATCTGAAAGGGGAAGAAATTCTCATCGAGGCACGCATTCTTACTGTTGCCGACGTGGTGGAAGCCATGGCCTCAGATAGACCCTATCGTCCCGGCTTGGGCATTGATGCTGCTCTGAATGAAATCGAGAAGAACAGAGGTATCTTTTATGACGTTGCTGCCGCAGATGCCTGTCTGAGATTGTTTCGGGAAAAAGGGTATAAACTGGAAGGCATTGAGTATAAACAGTAATCCTCACCCCAATTCGACATCGTGCGTCCAGCTTTTGACAGCCTTTCACCTTGACAGCCGAAACGATTTTGTTTAAGCTTCCTGCTCCATGTACAAGCGGTTATTACCAGCGGTCCAACGGTGCAACGAAATTGGGGATAACAAAATCTTAAGGGGGGAAGGAATTTATGAAGAAAAAATCGTTTTGGGGGATGTTTTTGGGGTTGGCGGCGGTTTTCATGCTTTTCGTATCGTCGGCTGTAGCCGCGGAAAAGGTCTATATCAACGGGATTGATGCCAATTTCCCGCCATTCGCTTATGTTGACAAGGCCGGCAATCCGGATGGATTCGATGTCAAGGCGCTGGACTGGATAGCCAAGGAAATGAAATTCAAGGTCAAGCATCAGCCGATGGACTGGGACGGCATCATCCCCAGCCTGAAGGCAAAAAAGATCGACATCGTTGCCTCCGGGATGAGCATTACCGAAGAGCGTAAAAAACAGGTTGATTTTACTATTACCTACTGGAAAATAAAGCAGGTGCTTGTTTCTAAAAAAGATTCAGTAATAACCGTCGATAAGGCGCTTTCCGCCGGCAACAAGATTGGTGTCCAGAGGGGCACTACCGAGGCGAAGTGGATAGAGGAAAATCTGATCAAAAAGGGTGGAAAGAAGTTTGAACTTGTACAGTATGATTCCGCACCGCTTGCTGTCGAGGATGTAGTGAACGGCCGTATAGTCGCCGCCGCGATGGACGATGCGCCGGCGCTTGATGCGGTAAAAAAGAAACCCGTCAAGATTCTGGGCGAATTCGGAATGAACGCCGAGGATTTCGGCTACGCGGTACGCAAAGACGACAAGGAGTTTCTGAAAAAGGTCAATGAAGGGCTGAAGAAACTGATGAAGTCCCCTTATTGGGCGGAACTGAAAAAGACCTACCTTGACAAATAGGGAAGCGGGGTTGCTCCAACGGAACAGCGGTCGTTGATTGCCATTCGCTCTGCCGTTTTCAACCATTTTGAAGAGTCGGGAAGGCCTCATTCAATGAGGCCTTCCCCTTTTTAGAGCTTTACAAAAAATGCCGGAAAGCCTGATCGCGATTATCGATGCCCTTCCCTACCTGCTGCAGGGCTCACTGGTCACCATCGCCGTTGTCGCCGGGGCGTTGAGTTTCGGTTTACTGGTTGGCGTCCCGCTGGCAATAGGGCAGGTGTACGGAGGCGGCCTGCTTCGCCGGTTTGTCGGAGTGTACGTCTGGTTTTTTCGAGGTATTCCCCTTCTCGTTTTTCTGTTTCTCTTCTACTTCGGTCTCTGCACGGCCCTGGGGATCAACCTTTCGGCGTTTACCGTCGCGATCATCGTGCTGGGTCTCATCAGCTCCGCCTACCAGTCCCAGATCATCCGCGGGGCAATCCAGTCGCTTCCGGAGGGTCAGTTGAAGGCCGCGCGGGCGTTGGGGATGAGCGATTTGAAGGCGATCTCCTTTATTATCGTCCCCCAGGCGCTGCGTCTTTCCATCCCCGGTTTTTCGAATGAATACTCCATACTGCTGAAGGATTCGGCGGTGACGTACGCGCTGGGCGTGGCTGAGATAATGGCGCGCGCCCATTTCGTGGCGACAAGGACCTATCAGCACTTTCCGCTCTATTTTGCCGCGGGGATTATTTTCATGATCCTTACCTGGCTGGGGGTAAAGGGGTTGCGATTGCTCGAAGACAAGGTAAGAATCCCTGGATATTCACACAATTGAAGACAGGAATGATATGACGGCTCCTATTTTGCGGATTGAAAATCTATCGAAACGATATGGGCAGCGGGAAGTCCTGAAAGGGGTGTCGCTGGAGGTGGACAAGGGCGACCTCAAAATACTCATCGGGCCTTCCGGGGCAGGAAAGAGTACGTTTCTGCACTGCATCAATTATCTCGTGAAGCCGGATGAGGGGCGCGTCTGGCTTCACGATCGGGAGATTCATCCCGAGCGTAAACGCGAACTGTACGCCTACCGCCAGAAGGTCGGAATGATCTTTCAGGATTTCAATCTCTTCGATCATATCAATGCCTTTGAAAACGTCCGGATTGGTCTGGTTAAGGTCAAGGGGATCGGCAAGGAGGAGGCGGGAGAGCGCGCGAGGCTGGAACTCGAGCGGGTCGGTCTGAAAGAGCATATCCATAAGTATCCCGCACAGTTGTCGGGAGGACAGAAACAGCGGGTCTCGATTGCGCGTGCGCTGGCGATGGACCCGGAGGTGATGCTGTTGGACGAACCCACCTCGGCGCTCGATCCGGAGCTGATCGGCGAGGTGCATGCGGTCATTCGCGATCTGGGTAACAACGGGATGACGATGATCATGGCGACTCACCAGATTGGATTTGCCAGCTCGCTCGCAAGCGAGATCATCTTCATGGAGAACGGCCTGATAGTTGAACGGGGAACCCCGGACAAAATATTCAACGATGCCGAGCATTCCCGGACCCGTGAATTCTGCTCCAAGATCACCGACCTCTACGGGGAGCGCTGATGACCGAAGGGTTGCTCTATATACAGTCGGATGTTTTGCCCGCGTTGCTGAGGGGCTTCTGGGTCAGCATTCAGCTTATCGTTCCGTCAGCGCTATCCGGTATCACGATCGGAATAGTTGTCGGGGTTTTAAGGGTTTACGGCAATCGCCCCGTAAAAGCGGCGGCCGATGCCTATGCCGCCCTGTTTCGGGGGATTCCGCTCGTCATCCAGCTTTTCATCTGGTATTTCGGCCTTCCCTATTTCAATATCTATCTGAGCCCGTTTGCCGCGTCGGTTTTAGGGTTTTCCCTCTGCAGCGGGGCGTACCATTCGGAATATGTCCGGGGGGCGCTCTGGTCTATAAAGAGGGGGCAGATGCTTGCCGCCGAGTCGCTCGGTTTCAGCAGATTCAAGATGATTATCTCGATCATCCTCCCCCAGGCGGTGCGACGGGCACTGCCCGGATGCGGGAACGAGGTTATTTATCTGATTAAATATTCTTCGCTTGCCTACATGGTGACCTGTATCGAGCTTACCGGCGAGGGGAAGATTCTGGCGTCGAATTCCTTCCGGTTTACCGAGGTATTCCTGATTATTGGGGCCTGTTACCTGCTGATGACGTCGGTTGCGAGCGTTATCCTTGCCCGGGTGGAGAATCATTTGAGAATCCCCGGCTTCGAGCAGCAGCGAACGTGAAGTACATCCTGTATCTTGCTTGTCGCAATTCCTTTTCAACACAGGAAATATCAATGTTTTGACAAGATATTCACATAGTTACGCTTAAAAATGACGCAAGATACCATAAGATTATATAGTTATATAGATATACGTTTATAATCTATGTTCTGTAAGCATCCGGAATGTCACTGTAAAAAATGATCTTTGGTAAAGCGCTTGACAAATAAAACAACTTGTAGTCGATTAATCACGCGGAAGCATCATCAACCCCGAAAAAATAAAGCGCCGGTTTCATGCGTTTACCGCCGGTATCTGAAACGGCGAAGTTAATCTCAAGGGCCATGACTTTTACTGAAAAAAGGAGGATCGACGAATGAAGAAGCATAGTTGGGGAAAGGTTTGGTTTGCGGCCGCGGTATTTGCGGTGGTGCAGATAATAAGCGGACCCGCAGCATTGTGGGCGAAGACGGAAATAAGACTTTCTAACCAGTTGCCGCCTTCCCACCACATTTCCAAGGGGCTGGCAGTATTTGCCGAAAAGGTAAAGGAGTATTCCAAAGGCGCGGTTGAGGTGAAGGTGTTTGATTCCGCGCAGCTTTTCAAGGATACAGAGATTGTCGAGGCGCTTCAGGAAGGACTGGTCGATTCCGGGCTTGTTCCCATCAACAAATGGTCGGGGATGATTCCCGCTGCCGATGTCTTTGAGATGCCGTTCATTTTCAAGGATTTTTCTTCAACAAAGCAATTCATCGAAGCGGGGGCAGGGGAGCTGCTCGACGCGGAGTTCCAGAAAAAGGCAGTTAAAACCCTTTTTTGGGTTGATTATGGCTACATCCAGTTTTTCAACAACAAACGTCCTCTAACAACCCCCGCTGATTTCAAGGGGCTGAAAATGAGATCCTTTAGCAGTGGCGATGCCGAGACGCTCCGGGCGCTCGGCTCGGCGCCTACGGTCATGAGTTCCTCGGAGATGTATATGGCGCTCCAGCGGGGAACGGTTGACGGGGCGACAACCGGAATGCCGGCCGCGGTTTCCCGCAAGCTTATGGAAGTGCAGAAGTACATGACGGAGGCAAACTATACGACGGCGCAATTTGCCGTGCAGGCGAATCTGAAGGGCTGGCAGAAGCTGCCTAAGGATCAGCAGGAAGCCATCCTGAAAGCGGGGAAAGACGCCGAGGCATGGATCCGTGGGGCAATTGCCGATTCGGAAAAAAAGGCCAGGGAGACGATTGTAAAGGCGGGGGTGGCGATTCAGACGCTGACGCCGGCAAACCGCAAGCTGTTTATCGCGGCGACCGAGCCGGTGCGCAAGAACTTTGCCGACAAGACGGGCGCTTTGGCCAAAAAACTGATGGATATCGCGCTGGGAATGAAATAATTCAGAGGCACGGTGCGGTGCGCTCTTGCTGCCGCACCGTCCCTCAAAAGCGCTGAAGCCGCTGCGGCTGATTTTCCCTGTCTCCGGGAAAAGTGAAAGGGCGTGCCATGATGGAGAAAATCCGGGCGATCATTGAAAAAAGCAACCTCTATTTAGGAATTATCAGCGGGATGGGGATCCTTTTCATGGGACTGATCCTGGCTTACGAGGTTGTCTGCCGCTATATTTTTAACGCACCGACGATCTGGACACAGGAGGTTTCCATCTACCTGTTCATGTGGACGATGCTCGCGGCTTCGTCCTATACGCTTCAGACCGGCAAGCACGTGCGCGTAGATCTGCTCTTGGAGAGAATGCGCGTCAGAACAAGGCTGCTTACGGAGGGGGCGACCGGCATTGTCGGCGCCTTGTATTGCCTGATTGTTGCGCAGCAGGCCTGGCAGATGCTGGCCATGTCGATTGAATACGGAAAGCTGTCGGCCACCCCGCTGCGGGTGCCTCTGTGGATACCTCAGTCGGCCCTGCTGATCGGTTTTGTGCTGCTTACCCTGCAATTTATCATAATCGTTCTGAGGAGGTTATTGGAATTGCGCGCCATAGGGAACAGGGGGGCAAGCAGATGATAACATTTCTCATTGTCCTTTTTATAATTTTACTGCTGCTTTTTGCCGGGCTGCCGGTCGCGTTTTCCTTGGGCTCGGCCTCGGTGTTGCTGCTGTTTTTTTACGAATTGCCGCTGAAGATCATCGGCAGTACGGTCTTCGGCTCGCTTGACAGCTTCGTTCTGCTGGCCATTCCGCTTTTTGTCATGATGAGTCAGGTGCTGCTCGACGGAAGGATCGGGGATGATCTTTTCGATACCGTTAACGTTTGGGTCCGCCATCTGCCGGGAGGGCTCGCGATCGCGACCGTCATTGCCTGCGCCTTCTTCGCGGCGATAACCGGTTCCGGGGCAGCCTCGGCCGCGACGATCGGGATGGTGGCGTATCCCGCGATGCTGGCGCGGGGATATGACAAGAAATTCACATTGGGTTTGTTGGGGACCGGCGGCACATTGGGGATTCTCATCCCGCCCAGCATCCCGCTTATCATCTACGGCGAGGTCGCAGAGGAGTCCGTCGGTAAGCTTTTTATGGCCGGAGTCGTTCCCGGGGTCGTTTTGACGGCGATTCTGGTTCTGTACGCGGCGTTTCGCAGCGTCAG
>Ga0208373_1000995_pt1 | contig 41455 bp, 67 predicted proteins | sample RifOxyC2_FD_184036 | JGI IMG/M metagenome (GOLD analysis project Ga0208373, IMG submission 184036) | Soil microbial communities from Rifle, Colorado - Rifle Oxygen_injection C2 (SPAdes) | ecosystem: Environmental > Terrestrial > Deep subsurface > Rock core/Sediment | place: Rifle, Colorado...
ATATTTTGCAAAATAGTAACTTTCAAACTGTTAGAGAAGCAATGGATAGAATTTCAAACTATTTTGAAAAGGAGGGAAGTATTATGGTTTAGTGTACTTAATGATATTAATTTTCATCTATGATGAAAATAAACTCTTGATATGATAATTAGATTTTAATTATTATCTATTGACTTTTCTTCTCGGAACTTTAGAATTCTAAGTAGATGCAAATAAAATAAAGGGTTTTTAACTAAGTTCCAAACCATCTAAGACTTGTAATAACCCTGACTTAACACCCAATATATGTTCTTCCTGACCATTAAACTGAAACTTCACCGTTTCAGTTCCTTTCAATTTTCCAGGCATGCTGCTTACACCCATCAGAACCAATACTCCCTTCTGCTCTTCCCAGAATCTATAAGTTGCTACAAAATTAGGATTCTCCCTATAAACATCAAGTTCAATCTTTCCTTGTTCTATTGCCCTATCCAAATCTCCAACTAAAGCCTTTCCAAGACCTTCGCTCATAACTTTGCCTTTGTATCTTACGCCGTATTCAAAAACTGCCATAAATTTTCATATTTCTCATCTTTTTAAAGTTTGTCGCAAGATTTTATCTATTTCATTATTTTTCTCAATCTCTCCGCAGCTCTCAATATCCTCTCTCTAGCAGAGTCAAATGAGCTGCACGCATCAGTAATTGATAGCTCTGGCTCCGGAGTTCTTCCATAAACTAATTTCTGATTTCCTTCTTTAAGATATACTTCCATCATTGTTCCAAGCAATGGTGCTCCCTTCATGCATTCATCAATAAGATAGTCAAATATTTCCAACTGCTTTTTAGGATTCTTCCCAGAATTTGCATGATTGCAATCAACAAGAACTCTCTCACACAAACCCTTTGCTTTCAATTTTCCCGACGACAAAACGATATTATTAACAAAATAATTTGGAGAACCGCTTGCTCCTCTATGTATAAGGAAAATATCCGGATTCCCTGTGCTAGTTATTTGCGCAGGCAATCCATTCTGCTTTGTTCCTGGAAAACTATTGGAACCTCTTGCTGTATCCATTGCTCCTATTGCAACATCCACATCTCCTGATTCAGTATTTTTGAATCCAACTGGCGCTGAAAGTGCAGAAGCATTTAGCTTATAGACATCAGCAGAAACAGACCTTGCCCCAATCCAATATAATGAAATCAAATCATCAAAATAATCCACAAACTCTATTTCAATTGGCTCAGTAGCAAATGGAATTCCAAGGTTTGCTACATTTCTAAATAAATCTCTTGTCGAATACAATCCAGTAGGGATGTCACATTCTCCTCTCAAGTAAGGGTCTTTTGCATATCCCCTCCAAGCTTCAGCTCCCCCAGTCCTTGGTTTCTCAACAGGCCCTCTAATGACTGGAACAAATACATCACTTACTTGTTTTATTATTTCTTCGTTCGCCTTGTCTGCAAATTTCAAATATTCATATGGATTATGCATTGAGCAGGGTCCAAATACGAGAAGAAGTTTTTTATCCTTCTCAATATTAAGTCTAATTGTCTCACTTATCTTTCCCCTATATTTCAATATTGTCTCAGAACCCTTTTCATTAAGAGGCGTTAATCTTTTAAGCTCTTCAGGACTTGGAATATCTCTAACTTCCTTCACTCTTACATCGAATAGTCTCCTTTCAACCATCAAAATCTCTAATCGATTTATTATTTAACCATTTGCAATATGGAACATATAGGTTAATATTAGCAATAACGCAGATAAAACAATTACTTCAAAGCCTTAACAAATTCATCCAAGTTATCTTCAAGGGCCTCAATTGCTTTCATGAAAATTTCCTTTGCAGGCATGTTTCCATAGCTCTCAATTACAAATATCAATTCATTGCTGTCGGAGATTGCAGACTCATCAATCTTGCTTATTTCTTCCATTGATGCATCAGGCAAATCACATATCCACTTGCTTCCAGATTTTTCAGGCTTAATCAATCCTTTAGCCTTCTGAACTATTTTATCAATTTCACTTCCAGATTTAACTTCAAGTATATGTCTATAATAACACAATCCAGGATTATATTTTGCATGTTCTGTTCCTTTTCCTAATCTCGCTGTTGCAACCAATTCAATTTTATGTCCCTCTCCAAGCAAAGTTATAGGTATTTTATCGAATACAACTTCTGCGCTTCCCTTCAAATCTCCAGAATAAACTGTAGAAGGTCCTTCCTTAACTAATTTTAAATCAACTTTAGTCTTCTCATTCATTCCTTTTTCAGTTACAAGAGGAACTAATCCCAATCTATGGGCTAGGACTTCATCATAGAGCGCAGAGTCATTCTTGTAAATCTCAACTTCATCTATTGCGAGAGTAGGAACTTCAGAAACACTTCTTCTTATTGCGTTTGCAATGCTATCAGAAGCATCCATTCTTACTACAAATTTCTCATCTGTGTTTGTTATTACTTCCATGTTAATATTATGAAAAGATGGGTTTTAAAGATTTGCCTTTTAAATCTTTAACTACTTACCCCCATTATAGATATATTTCCAATTATTATCTTAGCTTCCACTATTAATTTTTTGTTCTTAATATTAACTAATTGAATTATTTTATTTATCATCTTACTAAACTCTACGTCCTCTTTTGCCACCCTTACGCTTTGGTCCGCCTCTGGCAACTCTTGTTGTCTCAAGTACGGATATGATTTTGAATCCTGTTTTTTCCAAAGATTTTACAGCAGCATGTGAACCTGGTCCTATACTTTCACTTCCCGTCTTTGCTCTTATTCTTACATATAATGCGTTTATTCCCAAATCCTTTGGCCTCTCCGCAGCTTTTTTGGCTACGAACATGGCAATTGTAGGGTCCGCCTTTAATCTTGAGTGTTTGGTAACCATTCCACCCGTTATTCTAGACAATGTATTACCAGATAAATCTGTTATATGCACCATTGTGTTGTTTGGTGTGCAATAAATATAAGCTATTCCTGCTCTCTCTTCCTTTTCCACTCTTGGTTCTTCCTTTTTCTCTTCAGCTTTAGCTTCAACTTTTTCTTCAGCTTTAACTTCTTCTATTTTTGCTTTTTCCTCATCTGCCATTATGCTGTTGCCTCCGCCTTAGGTTCTTCCTTTTTCTTTTTAGGAGCATTTACTCTCAAAGCTAATTTGTTCTCTTCATTCAAAGGAACAATGTAACTAGGAGTATTGTTTACTTTTCCATCAATCATTACTTTTTTGTGGATTATCATTTGTCTTGCATGTTTATGAGTTGTTGCCATTTTCTTATTGAATACAACTGTTTGCAATCTTCTATTAAGAATGTCATCAATTTTCAAAGCTAGAACGTCTGCTGTATTTTTAACATCCAACCCAATTGCTCTCAACTTTCCAAATAGAACTTCCTGCTCTTCCAAACTTGCCTTAGCCAAATCCTTAGCTCTCTTTCTGAAATAGTCTACTTTAGCCTGCATCTTCCATATCTCTCTCTTTGTCTTTAATCCATATTTTCCAAGAACTACGTTTTCTTCTTTTATTCTTGCTAGCTCATACGGCTTCTTTGGTCTTACGAATCTATTTTTCTTCCTTATCATCTTAAGACACCTACGGTTTCTTGTAGTTCAACTTCCCTTAATTTTAGTTCAATTATCATTTCTTCTTTCCTCCAATTGCGACTATCTTATTCTTTCTGAAGTGTGACTTTGTTCTTTGTCCTCTAACAGGTTGTCCTGCTGCATGTCTTATTCCTTTGTATGCCTTTATCTTCTTCAATCTCTTTATGTCAAAGTCTCTGGCAATATCCAAATCTGTTCCATAAAGATGTGCAGTCTTTCCAGTCTCTCTGTCCAATCTTCTGTTCTTCATGTAATCTGGAACATCTGGATTCATTATGAATTTTTCAATTATTGCAATTTCATCCTTTGATAATTCAGAAATCTTTTTTCTTCTATCCAATCCAGTTTTCAAACATAATGCGTTAGAAATTGCCCAGGATACTCCCTTTATTCTTGTTAATCCTATAAAAATTGTTTTATTTCCAGGAATGTCATATCCCAAAATTCTTGTAAGACTCTCATGATATTCTTCCTTCTCTGGAGCCTTCTTTTCTTTTTCTACCTTCGGCTTCTGCTTCTTCTCTTCCTTCTTCACTGGTGCTGTTGTTGGTTTTGTTTCTGCCATTTTAGTTTACGAATAAATTGAATCGTTGTCTTTCCAAGAGCTCTTCCAAAATCCTTTTCTCAATCGCTTTTCTTGGGTCTGGAATACTTGCCAATCGGGTTTTTATATCCTCAAAACTTTCGAAAGGTTTCTTATCTCTTTCGTCGAGGATTTCCTTCATGTGCTTCTTTCCAAATCCTGGCAGAAGTTCAAGTCGATGAAGTCTTGTGTTAATTGCCTGAGCAGTGTTAAAGAAATCTACGTATTTCTTTTCCTGCTCCGCAACAACGTTCTCGATGAACTCCTGTAGTTGGATCTTCGCAGTCTCGGTCAACTTCTCCTTTGGTAATCTACCTTGGATGAAGTATATCTTATCTCTCTTCTCCGGACCTATATAAACCTTTTCTTTTGTCTCCAGAGTAATTCCTCTTCTTGGAACAAGTTCCAATAGAACAAGAGTCTTTATTCCTATTGCCTGAGCAACGGGATTCATTTTACTGCCCATAGGATATCCATAGGGTAAGTAATCTAGTATCAGTGCATATTCTTCTTTGTCTGTCATTTTAATACCTCTTTACGATTTCAAGAATAGCGTTTCCTTCTTCTTCAGTCAAACTAACTTCTACAAATATTTTATTTATATCTTCCATATCTTTTGGTTGGAAGTCTGCAATTTTAACTATATTTTCTTCTTTTATTTTAGGATTATTCAAGTCTCTTACTTCCTGGCAAAGTTTTATTGCTTTCTCTGCTGCCAAATTTGAGAATGCCTTCAAATAATCGTGCATAACTTTATTCTCCTCTCCCTCTGCTTCTCCAAGTAGTCCCTTAACTTCTCCCAATGATAATGCTCTTCTGTTTAGTACGTTCATTTTATTTTAACAAGATGTATAGGTTTAATTGAGTATCTTTTAGGTTTATTCAAGTCATTCACTTCGATATAATATGCACTGCCTCTCTTTGCAAGTACCTTTCCCGTTCTTCCCTGCATTCTGTGTGAAAATCCAAATTTAAATCCAAGGTCTCTGGCAATAGCTACACTATCTCCAGCTTTGAATGTCTGGAAATATTTGGTAAAATTTACCTTTCCCTTTTGATCTAGTCTTTTTCTCTTTAGCATTTAAATATCATCAAATATTAGTTTTTAAAGCTTTCCCAAGCCTCAAGTCTTAGAAATTTCGGTTATTTCTTGACAAATTCTCTCCAACACTACCTTGGAATAAATCTCCGTCGGACCTCGATTTTTCCATGCTGTCAACAATAGTTTTGAACATTTTCTCTCCCCAAACGCCTATTCCGCATCTTTGACAGAAATCTATTACAGAACTCTCATCAATGTCACTTTTGCAGTATATACACTTCTTTGCCATCTTTTTTTACCTTTCCCAAATAAACCGGAAAGGGTATTTAAATATTCTTATTTATTATTGTTATAATTGAAATATTAAACTAATAGTTTAAATAATGCACTCAATATAAATATAAATGAAAAAAGGAGTTTATTTTTCGCTATTTTTGATAGGAATTGCCATTTTAATAGTTCTCGCAGCATCGTATTTCATCCCAATAACTCTCACAGAGTATTCGGGCAACGGAGTTCTTGCATTGGTAAAAGATTCTCTTCTAGGAATAATGATTTTTCACAAACTCTATGTCCTCATTCTCTACATTTTAATTGCATTGGCACTTATTTTTATTTCTCTAAGAAAAATAAAGATAAAAGTAAAGAGATAAATTCCATTTCTTCAAATTTTGTTACCCCTAAGTACACCATCAGACACCCCAAGGTTTCGGTTAAATTTATAAATACCTATAATGCCAAGAATAAGTATGGAATTCAAAGATCATCTTAAGGCAATAGGCAAGGGGCTTGCAGGTCTTGCCCAGGAAGGCTATAAAGAAGCACAAAAAAGAACTCAAGCAGCAAAAGAAGAAGTTCAAAGAAGAGGCGGAGTCGGACCAACATTTGAGCATCTGGCAGATAAATTAGCCGATAGAGTTGAAGAAACATTCTCCAAATTATCCAATGGTGCAGATGAAGCATTCAAAAAAGGAGAAGATGCATATGACGCGGCATGTAATCGCGTATCAAATATCTTGCATACAGACGGAGTATATGATCCTAAGAAAGCAGAAGCTCTTCTGAATAATGCCGCAGAAACCACAAGAGTTTACGGTGTAAAAGCTGCAACAACTCTTCTTGAATTGGCAAAATTCGGCACAGATAAAGCAAAAGCCTTCCTAGATAAATCAGTTCCTTCAGCAGAAGATAAAATAAGATATGAAGGAATAGGCACTGAATACAGAGGATTACTTCTCAAAACACATTATGAATCTTGTCTTGCATTCCATGAACAAGCAAGAAAGAACATTCCTTCCGGAGTAAAAGTCAGAGACGCCCTACTTGCTGATATTAAGGCTCATGCAATTGCAGACAGAGAAGAGCTTTTGAAATTATATATCTCCGAAAAACCTAGAACAACTCCAAAGGTAAATGCAGTAAAGAAATATCTAGCCTAAGATTATATAAATATAAAGAGTTTAAATTGCCAGAACAGAAATATTATAGAATTAATAAAAGAAATAGATATCTTATGTTTGATGATTAATCAGAGTTATAAGAGATAACAATTTTTAAGGGTATTAGCTTATTTTTATAACTAGATATTAAACCCATCACTTTTCTTCCTTAGCTTTCCTCCACATAAAATCAAAATATGACTTGTAGGCTTTTGCAGCGGCTGCATTTTCAATAACTATTGCCTCTGGCTCATCCGTCCAAACAATTATCGCAATCTTATCTCCATAAATATTTGTAACTGCTGGACTCTCAGAAACTCCAGGAAGATATCTATGTTCTGAAAACTTGTTGTCAACTTCCTTTCGTCCTCTTCTTATTATAAGCTGAGTCTTTATCCCTTTTTCTTTTTTCATCCTATCAAATTGATATGCAAAGTCGGGCATCCTATCTGAAAACTGCCCTTCAGAACCAAATAAATAATTATCTTTTCCAGTTCTTATTATATCTAGGAACACACTCTTCACTCCCTTTGTTCCCTTGAATAATCTTACCTGTCCTTCTATTTTCTTCCTTACATGTCTCTCCTGCAAGCTAGGAAGAATGGAAAGCACATCTTCTTCCTGTTCCTTAAGATATTCCAATATTCTCTGTGGGCCAACCGCCTGAAACCACTTTATTTCTCCAACATTAACATAACTCACAAATCCCTTTTCCTGCAATAACTTAAGAGCATTATATGCACTGCTTCTATCCATCTTAGCTAACTTAGAAATTCTGCCAGCCTTACAGGAACCATGATCATTAAGAACAAGATAAACTTTTATCTCATTTGGGCTCAGCCCTATCTTTTCAAGTGTCTTTTCTACTTCTGCCATTATTATGAAATAATTGTTCCAATCGTATGTTTTTTATTTAGATAATCTTCAAAATTAACTAAATTTTTTCCATTTAGAACAGCAACTTCTATTCCTAACTTCTCAGCCTCTTTTGCAGCCATTGGGTCGAATGGAGAATTCAATCCAGGAGACCATTCTTTTGGAAGAATTTTCCTAAAATCTTTCCAGGAAGTGCTTTTAATTGGATTAGCCTCAGGATATTTTCTAGGGTCCTTATCATAAACATAATCTATATTCGTAAAATTAATCACCTTCTTAACTTTTAGATTCTTAGCCAATAATATTGCATCCATGTCAGTGCTGAATCCAGGTTTCCACCCTCCTGCAATCAATATATCTGCTCTGAAATTAATTTTTCTATTTGGATTATCAATAATCTTTTCATGAACCTTTTTATTGAATATCTTATTTATCAAAGAAGCATTAACCTTTGTAACCTCTATTCCAAGCCAGTCCAAATCCATATCTTCTGCATCTGGATTAATTTCCCTAAGTGCATTTTGATATTTTCTGCATATCTTCCCTCCCCCACATATAAATACAAACCTATATTTTCCTAGGTTTTTCTCAACAACCTTTTTGAATTCTTTTATCCAAGAAACATCAATTTCTTCAGGAAATATAAGTGAACCTCCAACGGAAATTATTATTATTTCTCTTTTGTCTTTCATCTAATCCCTAAAGATTTTTACTATTTAAGCCTTTCTATTTGTAGTAGATTTTTCTACAACACGGTGTTAAATACCCTGTTTTTCTTAAAAAATCATGAAAAACAAAAACATGCAGATAAAACAAATTCAATTACAACCAAGAACTGAAAACGAAGAACCTCTAGCATTACTAGAAGAACAGATAAATTCTGCACTAAAAGAATTATTTGCACAGGATGTGCAATTAGGAATATGCAGACATACAGAGAACCATATGGCCGAAACAAACTATAGTGCAATGATTATTTACTCAACTAAAAGAAAGAATAGAATCACTCAAATAAAACTGTTTGATAACCTTGACACAACAGTTTACGGAGCGAGAAAAGGTTTCACTGAGAGAGTAAATGAATATCTAAAAGACAAGCAAGAAGATATTAAAGATATAGTCTACATAAATATCCCTGTAGGACATGGCTGGATAAATGAGATAATAATTGTGAAGCACAGAGAAAAATAAATCTACTTACCCTTCCACTTCTCATAATCAAAGACACTAACCCCAACTTTCTTCAAATTTCTATAAACATTATACACTGGAAAACCTACAACATTAAAATAACAACCTTCAACTCTTTCAATAAATATGGAACTTAATCCTTGAATTCCATATGCTCCTGCCTTATCCATTGGTTCCCCTGTTTTAACATATCTCAATATTTCATCATCATTCATTTTTCTAAATTTAACTTTAGTTACCTCATAATCCTTTATTTCCTTCCCACTTTCACAATCAATTATGGCAACACCAGAATAAACTTCCTGCCATTTTCCAGAAAAACTCTTAAGCATTCTAAAAGCATCCTTCTGGCTCTTAGGCTTTCCCAATTTCTTTCCCCTAAACACCACAATTGTATCAACTCCAATTACTATTCCCTTTCCAATCCTCTCAGCTACTTCTTTTGCCTTTCCGTATGACAATGTTTTAACAAGTTCCTTAGGATTCATCTTCAGAGTCATATCTTCCTCGTATTTGGAAGGAACAATCTCAAACTCCAATCCCATTTCCTGTGCTAGTCCATGTCTCCTAGGAGAAGTGCTCGCAAGAATTATCCTCTTTTTCATTTTATTATTAATGCTCCTTGCTATTTAAATCCTTTTTGTAGATTTTTCATCTACAATTTACTAATTATTTTTATAGTGATCAAAGCTACAGCAAATTGATTCAGTTTGTTCTCGTTTCTTATTAAGTTGCGCCACTAAATCTTCTCTTCCAGCCATTAAATAATATTTTTTTGCTTCAGGAAAGATTTCATTACCGCCATAACAGTCTCCAAGAGCTTTATACAATGCTTTTCTTGTTTCCTCACTCAAAAGTCTCTTTTTTTCAAGAACCTTCATAACATAGTGCAGGTCTTTATCTTCAAAAGCAGAAGAATAAGGCCCATAGCAACTACCTGCAGAATGTGATTTTTTATCCATTATTTCAAAATATCTTTTTGAATGCCTTCTTATTTCTTTTTCTTTCATTTTCTTTCCTCCTCTTTCAATAAACTTCCGCAAAAGTCAGTAAATTCTTGAAAATAATCTTCTATTCTTCTTTGCTGATTGGGAATACCTACATAGGCGTGCTTCTCTCGTTCAATTTGTCTTTCTATGAATTCCTTCTTTTCTTTTATTTGGCGATAATCAAATCGGCTGTCTGCTTTCAGTTGAATATCGTGTTTAGCGATGTACAATTTTCTTCGCGATTGTTCTATTTCCCTAAGCAATTCTTGCGCCTCTTCCAGCTTCTTTTTTTCTATTTCTGGCAAATCATAATCTTTTCTAATAGCCGAGGCAAATTTCAAATCGTTTTCTATCAAAGCTATTACATAAGATTCCATCATTTTTTCTCTCTCTTCAAAGCTTTTCATTTTCTTCTCCCCATCAGTAAGGCCTCCAATCAGGATCATAACCCTTCGCCCATTCATCATGCATTCTTCTTTCTGCTGCCTCTTTTTCCTTTTTGCTACGCGGTCTTTCTCTTTCCTTTCTTTCCTTTGCACGCATTTCTCCAATCTGTTTTGCCAATTGACCAAATATTATTTCCGTACAAATTGGAGTAACCAGAACTTCATGAACAGAATTATAAGTTTCATTACTAACTAATTTTTTTCGATTGTAAAAGACTTCATATAGAAAAGTTGCTCTTTCTTGACCATCTTTATATTTTCTATTCAAATGTGCCCATATTTGTTCTCTGTTCATTTTCTTCCCTCCTTCATTTTAAGAAATACTATTTTTCTGGATAGTTTAGCCGATTCAACATTTCTTTCAACTGTCCTATAAAACTCCTGTGCTGTTTCCAAATGCCATCTAGCCTGATAATACTTGTAGAATGTATCTTTTCTTCTTCGGAGTTTTCCAGATTCTCTTATGTGTTCTCTTGCCAACTTTCTTCCTTCATTTATAGCTTCAAGCTTATCTCCTTCTTGATACTTTAATCCAAGCGATCGCAGTTCATCTGACCACCCAGCCCACCAACTTTCTTCTTTTCTCCCCTCTCCTTTTTTAGGCAATTTCTGATTAGTTCTAGAACAATAATTAAAGGGCTGCCAATATCTAGATTTATAATCTACTGCATGCCCGTATCCACTTGTATAAAATACTACTTTCTTTTCGGTCCAATTATCTGGATTTCTATGGCGAGTTAACCATCTAGCTATCTCAGTTCCAGAGAATCCAAATTTTTTGGCTAAAGAATTAATATTATCATCAAAGTACTGCCAACCAGGTCTAATCCAAGAATATACTGCTGTGCCCATAATCCCTGTGCCTCCCTCTCTAGACTCTCGCTCATAAGGTACTCCTTCTTCAAAAGATGAATGCAAGGCATATCTCCCTAACTTTTTCTTTTCATAAGGATTTAGTCCTGAAATATCAAGCTCTTGCCAGAATTTATAGGCTCTGTTGTAGCAGGCTTCTTTAGGTATAGTTGGTTCTTTATTGAAGTTTATATCATTTTGCCGCGCAGCCTTAAGAATTTGAATTCCTTTTTCAGAAAAGTGTCTTTCTTCTTTCATCTCACTCTTCCTCCCTGTTTTCCTAAATTGATCAAAAGAAGAGCATCAAGCGAACCGTCAACAAGTTCATAAAACTTAGGATGCATTTCATAAGTTAATTTTCTTCTGCCTTCTTCAGTTTCAGCAATATTTTTTCTTTCCAAGATAGTTATGTAAAAGTCTTTTTCTCTATTTTTTGCAGCCATTTCCACACCAGAGTCATAATCCCACTGCCCACATCCACAATGACATTTATTAGCTATGTCAAATAGCTCAAAACTACTTTTTGCCCCATTTTTACCAATGAGCGCAAAACGTTCTACACGACTATATTCACTTGTCCAACTTTTCTGCTTCATTTGTTTAGTATTTGGATACAAAGTACGTATAATTGCCATGTTTTCTTCATATCTAACTTCAGAAACTGGTTTCAATCTCATTCTGCTCCGTATAAAAGTATTCATCTCAGTATCCTCCCCTTGCCTTCTTCTCGTTCTGTTTGAAGTCCATCTTTTCCATATGCTACTTTAGATTCATTCGTTGTATAATGCTGAACTTTTCCCACCTGATTATTTACTACTCTTGCGATTTCATTAATGCCATTCAAAAATTGTATGTATCCTTCTTCATATGTAGAATAAGGTCTGCAAATTTCATCTGTAGTTTTTACCTTCCAGGGCTCAACCAATTTCTTTCCATCAAAAAACTCCTCAGCACGCACTCTTGTTTCAAGATAGAAGTTACCTATTCGTGGGCCCCATTTCTGTTCAATTTTTACAGCTTCAAAATCGTCTTTAGAAGCAAGAGGCAGTCTTTTGAAGTAATCTAATTCTTCTTCGCCCCAATATCTTTTTTCCTCCAAAGGAAAGAGATTAACAGCTCGGATTACCAATAGAGGATTATCTCTCTTTAATCTAATACTCCCAGCAATACTCAATCTTACATATTCTCCTTGTAAATTCATATCGAGAGCTTGTGCAAATTCATTTCTATATTCCAAGTCACGCCCGTGATCTTCACCTGCACCAAAAGACCAGGATTCCCATTCTCTCAAATATTTTATATGCCTTATTACATGCATTGGCTTAGCCTCTGAAGACTCTAAAGAAGCCTGCATAGAATCTATAAGATCACCAATTATTCTAACGTTGCGAGCCAATCTAACTTTTGTTTCTATCTGATACCCAATTTTAGATAATTCCTTTTCTTTTATCCCTTTTAATGTTCCTGCTAAAACCCTATCATTTATGCTGTGATTATCGCGTCCTTCCAATTTAGGATATAATTTTTTAGCAGCACAATCTATTCTTCTCCATTCTCGATCTAGTTTCTTTCTTTCGTAAGCAAAATCAGATTTATACTCTTCTGTTTTTTCTATCCCATAAAGAGCAGGATAATGCCCAATTAATTCTTTAAGATTTCTTATCATCTCCAAGACCTCCTAAAAGGTGCGTTTCTCTTGATTATGTTTAGAATTTTCTGGGCTCTTTCTTCAACTGGTGCAGGAGCTATTCTTTGTACTCTGTATTCTAGAGTTTGGTATAACTGCCCAAGTTTTCTCTCAATTTCCAGAGCAGCCGTCTGGTCTTCTCTTCTTACTCTGTTTGTTTCTGTGCTTCCAAGATTTTTTATCAAGAAGACTCCAGCATAAGTTCTTATCTCTTTTTCTATTTCTCTGTAAAGTTCTGTCTCTTTCTTTGTGTAAGCCAGTCCATCAGCTATTCCTCTATCTATGAATGCCCTTCCAACTTCTTTTGGTATTGACTCTTCTCTTTGTATCTGCAGTCTAAGAATTTTTCTCTGAAAGTCTGCATCTTCCCAAGGTTTTTCATTTCCTTTCGCCTGCTCTAGTTTTATTGTGTCTTCAGCAGCTTCTCTGATTATGTATTCTCCTCTTCTCTCTAGTTCTAGTAGTATTGAACTCTTTCCGCTTCCTGGACCTCCGGTTAGTATGTATTTCTTTGTCATTCTATTGGTTGTAGAGCCCGAAGTCTCTTTGCTCTTCTCTGCTGTCTTTTCTTCCAAGCTGCAGGCTTAGCAAAGCCGAGTAGATTGGGTTTGCGTTGTAGAAGCTCTCTCTAGCTTCTTCTCTGCTTTCCCTTCTTCTCGCTTCCGGCTGTTTTTTTCTTGTTTCCATTTTTTCCTCCTACAAATTCTCACAATTATGCCTAGTTAAACATCTGTTGTAGAAATTTCTACAACAACATAATATATACTAAATTTTCGCATAATTTTTACAAAGGAGACCAAAAAACATGAACACCTACGAAACAGAAAGGAAAGAACTCGCAAGACAACTGGTAACCTACAAAAAGGCCTACAGAAGAGATAGCCCGCAAACGGAAATGACCAGATACCTGGCGAAAGAAATCCACGCACTCGAACAACTACTCAGAGGAAACTAGAAAATGGAAAACAAAATGCAAACACAAACAACAAACGAAGAAACAAAAGCAAGAATCGCAGCACTCAGACAAGGCTACGCAAGACTAAAGGCGCTCTGCGGACCAAACGGAGTAAGCAGAGAGACAATCGAAGCCTACAAGAAAGAAATCCAAAACCTAGAAGCTCAACAACTGAAAGGAGGAGACGAAAAATGGTAGCAACAATCACAAGAAAAGCGCCTGCCAACTACAGGGTAGACTCAAGCAGAGGATGGTTCGAACTAAGCCTTGAAGAACTAGGCACTGGCTTCGCTCTAACCCAAACACAGAGCAACCCAGACCCAATAAGACCTCTACTAAGACACTACATCGCTCAAAGCCTAGAGGAAGCAGACAAAAGAAATTACCAAAGGGCAACGGAGCTAGCGGAACAGGCAGAACTAGCACAACAGGCAGCTTAAACTAGAAGAAGCAAACTAAACCAAAAACAAACAATAAAATGGAAAACGAAAAAACAGAAAAAACAGAAATGGAAGAAATGAGAGAAGCAATAATAAAATATCTTAAGGGTCCAGAGAGAGATCCAAACGATAGGATGCAAAAAGAGGACCTTGCAGGCATGATGGCTTTCGAAAATGCTTTCGGGCTTTATCAAGGAAGAAGATTAAGAGAAGAAGACAAGAAAACAAGATTACTAAGACTTAGTATCCTGAAGGATTTAGGTTACATCTCCAGAAATCCATCGGAAGGGGAGACAAAGACATACTTTGAGCATCGTGAAAGATACAGAGAATGCGAGGCGCAGCGCGCGGCAGAAATAGTAAGAAGCGCCTATAGCACCTATGGCTCACTCAGCGATTATAATATTGGTCAACTTGAAAGAACCATGAATAATGCAAGGGCACAAATCGCAGAACTAAAAAGACGTCTCAAAAGACCATTAATGGAGGAAGACTAAAAATGGAAAACAAAACATGCAACAAAGCAAATGATGGATCAGAAGATTTTGTAGAGAACCTTCATAAGAGTGATGGGCTTGAAGGATTATCTGAAGTCTACTTCACTTTCAAAAGCTACGTCACAGAAGGAGGAGAACATAGACACATGGACTACTGGAAAAATTTCTGCAGGTACACAGAAGAAAAATATCCTATAAGACAACCAACTTCAGAAGAGCTCAATGCACGAGAAAGAATAAAAGAAAAAGAAAATACAGTCTACGAAAAAAGAGAAAACTGCAGCAAACAAGAAGACAGAGAATATTGCGAAGAGTTGGGAAGATTGCGCAGAGAAGAACATGAAATAGCACACAACCTAATCAATCCTGAACAAAGAAAGAAAGCTGCGCAACTAATAACTGAAGAACAGAGGGCAATAGAATTCATGAAAACATGTGCAGAAGAAGGGTTAGGGGTACTCGCATACCAATTCTTCGAGACAAAACGCAACCTAAGAAGATATAGTTATAGTCCCGATATAAATAACCAATTTTGGAGGACAGTAGAAGAACAAACCCCAAAACTTTATCCAATAAGAAATCCAACGGAAGAAGAACTAAACGAGGCGAATAGATTAGAACAAAGGTTGAAAGAGACTAATGAGCAAATGATGCATGAAAAACAAATATTCGAGAGCAAACTGCCACGCGAACTTTATGGACAACAAGATAGATTATGGGAAACTTACAAAGACAATAACTGGTATTGCAGAGATCTCGAAGACTTATTAAAAGGATTGGAGTCAAAGATAAGGAAACTCCCCTACAATCTGATATTGAAAGAAAAACCAAAATCAGAAACTGAAAGGAGGAAAATATAAAAATGGATGAAGATGAAAAAACATTCCACCTTTATGAAAAATATGCAAATTTAGTGCAAAGCATAGCATCGAGCATATCCCAAGCAGCAGCCTGGGACAATGTTCAACTAGATAGACAAGACCCATTAAGATATTTGAAAGAATCAGATACTCTGAGGGTCAGAGCAAATATATCTGATTTAGAAAAGGTGTGTAAAGAGCTTGGAATTGGATCTCCTTTTTAAAAGGAGACTTAAAATAGAAAAAGTAATGTCTCAGAAAGCAAGAGCCCTTTCCCACATCTTTAAAAACTTCCAATTTCTAAATAAACAATGGCAAACTCTAGAGATATAGGAGATAGAATAAAAACAAGAATAAGCATAAATGTAATGTTCATGGGTGTATGCATTACCTCTCTTTTCTTCATCTCAGGTTTCAATGCAAATCTTCTAAAAGAAAATCTCTATCTTGTTCTTCAATTAGTTTCAGCAATTCCTTTGCTGTTTAGTTCTGTTCTTTTAATGAATGCTGCAACAACTTCGGCAAATAAAAGCGCATTTATTCACTATTCAAATGCCTTTCAAACAATAGGTTATGCATTTGTAACAAACGCCATAGGTATTCTAGTGGCTCTTCTTACAGTAAGTTGGGTGGCTCATGTATATTTCTTCTTAAACATTGTTGCGCCTTTAGTCTATTCAACTCTTAGAATAAAATATGATAATGAAACTTTTACTCAAAGATCTAGAAAAGATATTATATTTATAATCATAATCTTATTCTTTGGTATGAGAGTAGTTTAATTTCTAATCATACTTATCCGAAAGAAAATTCTCCATTTCCCAGCAGATTAAATTGATTTTCTTTTCTCTTTCAGATAGTCTTTCATCAACAATCTTTCTTATTGTTCCTTCTATATATTTTTTTATTTCCTTATCCATGTTTATTCTTTTAATTCCTTATCCATGTTTATTCTTTTAATTCCATATAATCTTTAATGGTTTGAAATCCTCTCGCCCTTAAACTCTTTCCCTCTTCCCTTTCAGTAATATATGGGGGGTTTAGTAAGTATAGCTTTTTGTTTTTATCATATCCATAACCAATAAGTGTTCTGGCTAGAAAAGAAACGTCTTTCATAGAAGTTGCAGTCCCTGCGTCTCTTGCAGATAGTGGATTATAATCTAATCCTATAAATCCTTCTCTCGTATTTCCAACATTTATCCAACGAATGGTACTTCCATATTTCTTTGTCTCATCAATATCTTTCCCAGTCCATACAACCCCATTAAACTGGCCCTGCATCGCTTCAATGTGATGAGCATTGCTACCCAATATTACCAAAGTCCTTCCACTTTCTCTTTCAGTAACTCCCTTAGTGAAAGGCATTGCAATAAATCTATCAAATTGTCTATCGTTTTTCCTGTCTCTCATTAGCGCAAGTCTTCCATCTAAATTATATGCTAAAATTTCATCATTTATTCTAGCTAATCTTTCCACATGCTCTTTTCTTCCATCTCTAGATACTCTTCCCGCAACCGAATTTCCAACAACAGCAATCACATTTCCCTGTTGCATTGGTCTTGGTTCAGCACATACTCTTGGAACTGAAGGTTGAGATGAATAATTTGAACTGGTCCATGTTTTCCACACCATTATTCCTCCTCTAGCTTTTCAGCGACTTTATTCAATAAATTCACAAGGCTCTGCCTTCTTTCTTCTGCAAGGTCAGAGGCAGATTCAGGAACGCTTACAAGTCCACCAAGAACCGCCTGACTCTGAGCATCTACCGGATTATATTTTCTGCCACGGAAATTCAATTCCCTATCGAGATGAAGTTCTAAATTATCCAAATAAATTTGAGCATCGTAATCTTTGAAAGTTCCAAGATACATGCACATTCCAGGTGCATAAGCTCTTATCCTGAATCCCTCAGTTTCCAATATTGCTCTAGCAGATTCAAATTCATGCATGCTTCTAGCAAAAGAAGTCTCCACCGTTCTCTGTTCATACACTGGAATCATTTTCATCATTACATCCCTCATGCTGCTACCCCCTGTGTAAGCTGCTCTAGCTTTCTTATATTCAATCTCAATCCATAATTTCTCATTCCCCTTTCCCAAGGAGTATAATATCTATGATTCTTGAAGAACTGAAGGTTTCCCTGAAGCCACTTGCCCTTGTCTTTAACTCCAAATTCCTGTCTAAGCTTTTCGCCGTTCTCTAGTCCATTTTCGGTTCCAAGGTTATCCACATCTGCATCACAAATTATCTTCTGCAACATTGTCTCAGGTTTAGTTGGAAGTTTTGTGGCCAGGATTAATCCCTTAACGGTCTCAATTTCTCCAGGAGTATACTGCATTATTTCAAGTACTTCCTGAGCAACTTGAGCACTTCTTTCTTCATTATCCTTCTTTCCAACTTCATATATTATGTCATGAAGGTATGCTGCGCTCTTTAGCAAGAACTTATCATCGTCAGATATTCCTGCAAAATATGCAAGCCTATCACACGCACTTGCAACCTCATCAGCATGTCTTGAATTGTGATAAGGTAGCTTTGGCATATTTTGATCTGAATATCCCTTCAAAACCAGCAATTGCATTTCAACTGTTTCTCTTGATCTTGTTTCGTTGTTTGTTTGTGTTGTTTCGTTTGTCATTTTCTTTGTCTCCATGATATCTACAGGTAAGGGTTATATAATAAACAACCGAGACGATTTTCATTAAAAACCGAAAGATTTATATATAAACTGCCGTTTATAAGAGTTATATGAGAGTTTTACCCGAATTAGGCATAAGCGGAGAAAAAGAAGAAATTCATAAATTGGATTTAAGAGATAAAAAAATTCTATTTATGCTTAGTCAGAATGTAAGAATGCCTTTAAGTAAAATAGCAAAGCAAGTTTCTCTTTCCAGGGATTCAGTTAAATATAGAATTCAAAATTATGAGAAAAAAGGGATAATAAAAAATTCAAGAACGCTTGTTGATGTGGCAAGACTTGGTTATGATGCCTATCACATCTTTCTTAGATTAAATAACCCTACAAAGGAAGCTGAAAAAACATTCATAGACACTCTCTCCTCGCCCCCATATGTAAGGGCAATTCTCAAATTCTACGGAAGTTTCGATTTTGAAATAGCCGTAATAGCCAAAACCATTGCCGAGTTTGATGATATACTTACAGAAGTAATAGGAAAATCAAAAGAATATCTTCAAGATTATGAAATCCTTATAATAACTAAAAGTTACAGAGCAGGGCAATTTCCAAACAAATTTCTTAAACCAATGGATACAAAAAAACTCTATATAAAATCTCCCAATAAGAAAGTTGAAGTAAAATTAGATAAAAAAGATTTTGAGATACTAAAAATAATAAGAGATAACGCTCAGATTTCACTTCTTGATATCTCTGAAAAAGTCAAACTCTCTCCGGATGCAGTAGGCTATAGATTAAAGAAAATGGAAGAAAATGTAATCATTGCATTTACTCCCGTAATAAACTATCATTCTCTGGGTTATAATGTTCATGTTCTTATGTTAAATCTCTCCGGATTAGATGCACAAAAAGAAAAAAAACTAAATGATTTTATGAAAACCAATCCAAATATTCTTTGGGCAGTCAAAACAGTAGGAAGATACAATGTTCTTGCCTATGTTTGCACTGAAAAAGAGTCAGAACTCCAGGAAACGATAAATGAACTCAGAAACTTATTTCCAGAACAAATAAGCCACTATGTAACTCTTTTAACTTTCGCAGAATACAAATATACCTATGCACCAGACTGTATCTTTGAAAATAAATAAATTCTGCAATTTACCAATGTGGAGTTTTATTAACCTAAATACTACCGAGTTAAAGAAAGAAATTAATATCTCATGTCTAATGATTAAACAGTTATTGAATAGAGAATTACGTTTCTTTTATATATTATATTTATCCGTGATGTTTAATTTTCTTGTCAAGAAATACAAAAAAGCAAAACCAAAATCCACCAATCAAAAATGAAGATAAAACATCGCTTATCCAATGTACATTAAGATATAATCTTGACAGTCCGATCATCACAAACACAAGTGTGAAAAAGATAACAAATGCCCCTTTCCATGATTTCTTTATCTCATTTCTATATTCATATATGAGAATAAGAAAGAAAATTGTAGACATTAGAGTATGCCCTGATGGAAAACCTGGATCATTTTCAATAATAAGAGAATTAAATGGTCTCAACCTATTTATTCCATATTTCAAAACCTCTCCAGTAATTACTCCAGCTGCCAATACAACAAACGCGAAGATAGCTTTATGATATTTTTTCTTAAATAGCAAAGCTAATACTAACAAAGCAGAGAGAGGCATAAGAACCCACAAATCTCCCACAGAAGTAATTGCAATCATAGCAGTAATTATCATGGGGCTTTGTATTCCTTCAACCCATGAATTAACGCGGTCATCAACAGATAATACAAACGAATTTTCATTTGCAACCAAAATTATCATCACAACACTCAAAACTAGAAGCACAATTGAAGCAATAAGAAAACCCTTGCTCTTGTCTTTCTTTTGTCCACTTCTAATCTTTTTCATATTTCTATTAATCAAAAGCCATTATTAAGTCTTATGATTTAAGTCATTTATTAATAAGACCAAAAAATAAATATATCAATCCGATTAATTCTACTGCATCAGATAACGACCTCTCGCTCTCTTTAAGGTTCAACAATAATCAAGTTTATAATCCTAAATTAACAGATTAAATAAGGGCATGTAGTATAATGGTAATATCTTCCGTTCGCGTCGGAAGGATTCGAGTTCGATTCTCGACATGTCCATATAAAAAACTATTCAACAGAAATAAACGGCAAAGAACTAATATCTTTTGTAATTTCACGCATAATATAATTTTCAACAATTTCCCCTAAATCATCCCATCCTTTGAGCAATTCCACCTTTCTCACATCTGCTCTCTGAAAATATTCTTCCTGCTCTTTTTCGCTTATCCTATCAAAAAGCATCCCATCTTGATGATCTTCAAATTTTGCTTCTATTGTTCTATTATAATCTCTGCTTTTTTGGGATAATTTATACGGTTTGCTCATTCCAAATAATTCATTCTTTGCACAATAATTTTGTATGTCCGTTACGAGCCCCTCATGTACTCCTTCAGGCTTAGCAAAATGAACCCACCCCCACTTTGTGGGCCAAAAGGGGGTATCTCTCCAGACATGCCCCTCACATGTAGTTAGGGTACTAACTTCAGGAATTCTATTTAGTGCAACAACTATTCTTGTTATTCCGCTATCCAAATAACTTAATTTAAATCCTTCAGGCAACATAAAAAACCCATCTAAGAACCCTTTTTAATCCTTTCCATGAACCATTATATCCATTTGCATAAATCTTTTTATATCCTCCAAAGCTCTATCTTTTTCAAAAAGATGGCGACAAATCCAATAGAGCGTGCATTTGAATTAAGAAAAACTCTTGTTCAAGACGGAAAGGTTCTTGTGGCAGATTTCTCAGATACTCTTCAGGGAAAAGATACTTCAAGAGTAATAGACCTTATGCCAATTAAAGGCACGGACAAATATCCCTTCAGAGCAAAAGTAAATGTAAAATACATCGACCCCTTTGCTGCAAAAGAATATGGTGCGGCTTTCTTTGACGTAAGAAAAAACGACGAAGCTGCAATTGAAAAAACAATAAGAGAAAGTGAATTTGATTTCCCTCTCTGGTTTAAGCATAATGAAGGATTTAAGATGAAAAATGTCTTGGAATATAACGCACCCTTCATACTTCAAGTAGCAGGATGTAATTTTCACGATGGCACCTCTTCAGGAGGATGTTGGTATTGCTTTGTTGATGATGAAAGTAATGACGGCAGATTAAGTTCTAAGAAAGTCTACTTGGGAATAGAAGAAACTCTAGATAGCATGCAGGAAGCAAGAGAAAAGATAAAATCAAGATATGCAGAAATAGGATTTGACAATGATATGAAAGTTCTCAGAACATCTGGAGGAGAACCAACTCTTGCTCTCGATTGGATTCTTAATCTCTGGAGAGAAGTGGGAAAGAGAGGGCTTGATATTGTTGGGCAATTGGACAGCAATCTTTCCACAGCATCCGTTGTAGATAATTTTGAAAAAGAGGGAGTTTATGAAAAAGACATCCTGAGAAAACTTGCAGAATATCCAATAAAAGTTCTTACTGCGCTTAAGGGAGTGGACGAACCAAATTTACAGTCAAATGTTCAATCTCTTACAACTCTCTCAGAACAAGAGCATTCATTAAGAAAATTCGTAGAAGCAGGATTTGACATTTATCCTCAGATGTATAATCCAAACCATCTCACTTTAGACAACTATCTAAATAGAATGGACAATATGATAGAAAACTTTTCTCTAAGAATTCACATAGGCCCATTGAAACTCTATAGCCCAAACTCACTAAGACTCAATTTGGAAGCAAGAAGAAAAGGGATAAATCCCGACGCATTTATTCAATTAAAGAGAGAGGAATGGGCTTCTAATTATGAAAGAGGATGCGAGGTTCTTGATTCATACTTAAGAATAAGACACGGCGTAGGCTATAGAGAGATAACAAGATCAGATGTTAAACTAAAGTTAAAGAACTAATCTATCTTAATTAGCAGTTATAAAAATAAATATCTTAATCCGATGAATTCTACTACAACAGATAACATCTCTTCTTTTTTCTTTAATCTTATACAACTCCATAAACTCAATATCGCAATAACCTTTTTATACCCCCATAGCCCAGAATATAAATGAAAGAGCGTTCAATTCCAAGAATAATTATATCAAATATCTCCGGATTGGTATTTTTTCTTATTCTAGTTGCTTTAGCTAATTATGCTCTAAATTATTTTTCACATCCAACTTTTGTTGAAGTGGTAAATTTTCTCAATTCAAACCTAGTTCTTATAATAACAATATCCATTCTAGGCTTATTTTCAGATTTATTCTGGGCTTTCATGTTTCCATTTAACATTATTGCACCCATATTAAGTGCGTTTCTTAGCTACTATATCTTAAGTTTTGCATACACAATATTAGAATTAGTTCAGCAAGTTAGAGATTTTGTATTTCCAATCTCATTCAATACACTTTATCCTTTTGTATTTGCCATAGTTATGATTATAGGGTATATAATTATATTCTCAAGGCTCGGAGGAAAGTTAATTCGAAGAGAAGAAACAGAAAAACCAAATAGAAAAGAAGAGAAGAAAGAAGAGAGCACAGAATTAATAAAGTGGAGAAAAGTGGGCAATGAGTTCAAGCTTCTATTCTTTAACATTGGAAAATCTCTCAATAGCTTATTCAGTAAGAAGAAAACAAAATCAAAAAGACGATGAGGAATAATCAAAAAGGTTTTTAAACCTCTTTTGCCATAATACTATATGAAAAAAGAGTTTATTTTATTCTCTCTGGCAGTTTTACTTTTAATTAGTGTAGTAAGTGCAGCAAACACCTGTAATATAAAATCCACTATTATTAATCAAGACCCCTATCCTGCAACTCCAGGAGATTATGTCAAAGTTGTCTTCCAATTGGATGGAGTAAATAATCCTGAATGCACAGATAGCATTTTTCAGATAATCACCGAATATCCCTTCTCACTTGATTCTACAGAAACTTCAGCCTATAACATTAAAGATGTTGCATATATTAACAATTACAAATCAACAATTCTTATCCCCGTTAGATTAAGAGTTGACAAAGAGGCACTTGATGGAGACAACACTCTTAAAACGGCACTTAGTACAATTTCCTCAGGTCAACAGTATCAAATTACAAACTATAATATCTCAGTTAAAGACGCAAGGGCAGACTTTGATGTTATACTTCAGGATTATTCATATGCAACAAATAAGCTCGTTCTCGGAGTCATAAACATAGGAAAGAATGATGCAGAAGCATTAGTAGTTAGAATACCTGCGCAAAACACTACTGAAATTGTGGGCAACAATGAAAAGATAATAGGCAGTCTAGCAGCAAACGATGATACTTCAGTTACATTCGATGCAGCTCCAAAAGCAGGAGAGATAGAAGTAGAACTTTCCTACAACGACAAACTCGGAGTAAGAAGAACATTCCAGCACACAGTAACCTTCTTACCAAGAGCATTTGAAAGCACAAAGACAAACGGAACTGACAGAGGAGCATATTTCTATCCATTTATGATAACTTGGTTAGTAATCATAGGTATATTTGGCGTTAGATACATAAGAAGAAAAAGAAAAGAGCATGTTGCCAGATATCACAAAAATTAATTTCATACAATGGTAAAAGGTGAAAGAAAAGAAGTATGGTTTAGGATTATTGTAGCCGTTGTTTCAGGAATAGTAATTTATGTCTGGAGTTACTTAATCGGGTTGCTTGCAATTATCAACTGGCTTGTCGTTGTCTTCTCCGGAAAAAGAAACAAAGGGATTGCAGAATTCTGTGAATATTGGAATACCGAATCTTACAAGTTTGCAAGATACATAACCTTTGTAACAAACAAAAGGCCTTTCCCTTTCTCGGAAATTGAAAGAATGAGCAAGTTTAGTTAAATTTTCGATATATTTATTAAATCAAATTTCATTTGATATTTATGAAAGCCTTTCTTTCAATAAAATTCCATGAAAATCTAAAGAATAAGCAATTAATTGAAGATATCTCTAAGTCTTTGGAGAAATCTGGATTTAGCACAACCATCTTAATAAGAGACTATGAGAAATGGGGCAAAGTCAAGTTCACACCTCAAAAACTAATGGAATTAACTTTCAAATTAATAGAAAAATCAGACTACCTAATTGTTGAATTTTCAGAAAAAGGAGTTGGATTAGGTATTGAAGCAGGTTATGCCCACGCAAAAGGTATTCCAATTATTGTAATTGCAAAGACTGGCTCGGATATCTCCAACACTTTGAATGGAATAGCAAAAAAAGTAATATTCTATGACAAACCAGAAGATTTGGTAGATAAATTAAAATAGTCTATTTGGTTAATTTTATAATGGTAAAGGATGAAGTTCTTATCTATCGGAACAGGAAATGCGATCCTGAAATCTGGGATATCTCAACTCCAGAACGAAAGAGAAAAGCATTTCTTAGTCTTTTTACTCTTTTAGATGAACATTGGCAAGTATATTGTGATTTGGAAGAATTAGAAGAGCCGAAAAAGCCTTCAATGACTTTGGAAGAAATAGCAAAATTACCCAAAGGAAAGGTAAAAGAAGCCGCAGAAGGAGAACATATAGAGTACAAAACTTCATTAAATCAATATAGGGATGCCTTATTTCAAAAACAACTCTATGAAAAAGCCAAAAAAGGAGATGCAAAATCAGCCCATCTGCTTTTAAGCACAAGAAATGGTTCGGAATATGAAACTTGGAATATTCAAAGAACTAATTAGTTAGGACATTTCAAAAACAAGAAACAAATCGAAAAGCTTAAAAACCCTTCTTCTATGCAAAATCTATGCAAGATTTAGTAAGAATTGAAGGCGGAAGGATAACTTTGGGTAAAAGGATTAGAAATCTATTTATTAGAGAGCCTGCACTTGATCTAGAATTAAAAGCAGAATACCAAGGGGTTCAGTTCTATGGCATAGGGTCTTTTGGTTGTGGCGGAGAGGGCCAGAGCCCATTCCAAACTGACATTTATATCGGAAGAAAAGACAGAAAGATTCTTCCAAATGATTTGATTTTTCTTGTTCTCGCCACAAGACCCAATGAAGGTTATACTCTAAGAGCAGTTAAGACAAACCGAGAATTTATTGACATTCCCAATGTAGATGTTTCAGTATCTGCTAATGAAGCCATAAGACCTGCACTTTCGCGTTTATTTGGTTATAAATTGTAATAATATCTATCTATTTTTTAGTTTAGCCAATTCCTTCTTTACCCAATCTTTTTTTATTTTTATACCGGGATTTCCTAATTTTTTCCCAAGAGGAGTATAGAACTTATATTCTTTCATATATCTCTTTACTATTTTAAGTGTTTCTTCTCTCGTCTGCTTATAATATCTCTCACATTCTAAATTCTTTTTGATACCAAACTTTCCTACATTTTCAAGCAAATTAGCATCCCACACAAGCTTTCCCTCAGGGCTTGTTGGTTTGTTTATTTTACTTATCCAGGAAGAAGGATAACCAAAACCAATAATCTTCTTCTTATTTTCTTTAGCCCATGTTCTCGAACCATGAAGATAAATAAGAAAATTAAGGAAATCTTCATCTATTTTTGCATACTGCCTTTTCAAAATTGCAACTTTCTTTTTTATTCTTATAATATGACTAAAATCGTGCATTGTATCTCTTTTTGCATAAAAAGGTTTTACAAATTTTATTAACTCTTTTTCGCGTTTCATTCATACCTCAAAGCATCAACTGGCTTTATTCTTGAAGCTCTATATGCGGGGAATACTCCCGATATCGCTCCAACCAGAAATGCAAATACTAAACATCCAACAAACAAATAAAGGGGCATCGCTGCCTTCAATAAATTTGTAGCAAATTGAGTAATTGCAATATATTCTATCATTTTGCTTAATCCTGCCCCAATAGCAACTCCGATGATTCCCCCCACTAATCCAAGAAGTCCAGATTCAATCAAAAATATGAGCATTATATCTGAATTTCTCGCACCAACAGCCTTCATTACCCCTATCTCATTTATTCTTTCTATAACTGAAGTATACATTGTGTTTGCAATTCCTATTGCACCAACAACCAATGAAATGGCTGCAACTCCAAGAAGGAAAGCAGTAATTACGTTCAAGATAGTTCCGATTGTTGCAAGAAGTTCTTCAGGAGTAAGTATCGAAAAGTCCTGTGTGTCTTCATTAACTCCTCTAAAACTCCTTAATCTCTTTTCCACATTAGATGCAACCTCTGCAACACTTTCTCCGTCATTTATTTGCACTATTATCTCGTCCAATCCAGTAACATTAGTAATTTTTTTCAAATCATCAAGCTGCATATAAATTAATTTATCATCTTGAGAATTTCCAATTGGCTGCAATATCCCGACAACTTTGAAATCAACCCCATTAAGAGCAATCCTGTCTCCAGTTTTCATTGGTTTTTTGAAAACATCATTATATTTGAATTGACTTCCCAGCATTACTTTTCCATATTCATCATCTCTCATGAATCTTCCCTCATCTATTTTATATGCCTGAACTTCCTTCAGAACTCTAGATTTATCTCCTTGAATTCCCGCAATCATAAAAAATCTTTTCTGATCTGCAAATATTGCTTCTGCATATGCCGCACTCAGATAAGATATATCTTTAACTCCTGCAACTTTTTCAACAACATCTGCATCTGCTTTCTGTAAAAATACTGCAGAGCTCGTTCCAGGCCCTCCAAGCTGCCCCTTAGGCATTATGAAAAACTTATCTGTTCCAAGAACCCTAAATTGTTCCTCAACAGCCCCTTTTAATCCTAGTGAAACAGATATGAGAACAAATATTGTAGCTATTGAAATAAATATCCCCAACATTGTCAGCCAAGAACGAAGTTTTCTCTTCTGAAGATTTCTCAATGCCAAAGTTGAATAATCTGAAATCATTTTATTCTCTCCTTTTTTTGCCTTTGTCGCTTAACCAAAGTCCGAACTTCATTATCTAAATTATCCGAATAAATTATATGGGATGGATACGATGCCCAAGAGATATCGCCGCTTACTGCCCTTGGCAGGCACAAACCAATTTGATTATTCATTGAATATTGCCCAATATCTTCAATTACTCTTGCCAATGCTTTGTGATTTGAAATTCCTCTAATCTTCTTTTCCTGATATGGATAAGCAAATAAAGTTGTAGAAAAGTGCTCTTGCTGAAATTTAAGATGCACTTGCAAAATTTTATTATTAAGTAAATTTTCAGACACTGCGCGCGTCATTGTGTCTAATTTGGGCAGATATTGAATAAGAACCGTTCCCTCTTTCCAAGCTATCCAATCTCTCTCTTTATACTTTATTATAATATATTTTCCAGAGTTTAATAAACCCTGAGAGATATCTAAGCTTAAAGCAATCGGATAATTATCATATACTCCAAGTTCATCAAAATCTTTTTCTCTACAATATTTCAGTTTATCTAAATAACATGTTAATTTCATTTTCTCAACGCATCCACTGGTTTTAATTTAGAAGCTTGTATTGCAGGAGATATTCCTGAAACAATACCAATTATCAATGAGAAAGATATTGACATCAAAAGCAAAGGCCAAGAGAGAGTAACTTTCAATATTACCGAGCCAAATGCAGCATTTGCCGCTCCCGAAACACCAAACGCAAGAAGTAGTCCTATAACTGCTCCGACAACTCCCCCAACAAGCCCAAGAAGTCCAGATTCAATTAAAAATATTTTCATTACATCAGAATTCCTGGCGCCTATAGCCTTCATTATTCCTATTTCCTTTGTTCTTTCCAATACAGAAGTATACATTGTGTTCATTATTCCTATACCTCCAACAACGAGAGAAATTGCAGCGATTCCAGTAACAATCAAATTTATTATATTTAATATTAAATTAACCGTCCCAAGTGCCTTAACTGGAGTCTGAACTGAAAAGTCTTCTTCTCCTTTCTTCTCCTTTCTATCTTTTCTCATCTTATCTTCAATTCTGCTTGCAACATCATTTATCTCTTTTTCATTTTCAACCTGCGCAACAATTATATCCGTTTCATCTCCAATACCCAATGCATCTTTCATATCTTTTTCATTCATTAAAATAGCCATATTCACCTGCATAGTAGAAGAAGCTTTCAATATTCCGACTACTTCATAGTTCTTTCCCTGTATCTTCAAACTACTTCCAGTTTTCAAGGGTTTCCCAAAATTATCATTTTTTAAAAAGTTGCTCCCAAGAACAATCTTCCCTCTGTCTCCTACATCGATTAATCTCCCAGAATCTACTTTTACATTAATCGCTGCATATATCATATCAATCTGTTCTCTATCATCAGGCATACTTGCAATATAGTCAAATTCTGCAACTTTATTGTATTCAACTTTTCCCACTCTTATCAGTCTGGGAACAACCATATTCACGCCATCAACAGATTTAATCAAATTCACATCATGTTCATTTAGTTTTCTCGCAGCTCCTGCACCCGGAGGACCATATCCAGAAGAAGCACTTTGTATTGTAAGTTTATCCGTGGACAGTGAGGCAAATTGCCCGGTAATCGCCTCTTGCAACCCTTGCCCAAGAGAAATAAGTGAAACAACTGCTGCGATTCCTATAAATATCCCTAGCATAGTCAACCAAGACCTTATCCCTCTATGTTTAAGGTTATCCAGTGCCAAAAGAATATAATCACTTATCATTTTAGTATCTCTTCACTACTTTCCACTTACCATTAACTTTTTTAGTAACTTTCTCTATCTTTCCATCCTTCAACCAGTATACTATTCTTGAATGTCTCTGTGCCTTATCGGGGTCATGTGTAACCATAATTATTGTCTTTCCTTCTTCGTTAAGTTTATTTAAAAATTTCATTACATTTTCTCCAGTCTTAGTATCAAGATTTCCAGTAGGTTCATCTGCTAATATAACTTCTGGATCATTTGCAAGAGACCTTGCAATTGCTACTCTTTGTTGTTGTCCTCCAGAAAGCTGATTAGGATAGTGGTCTTTTCTATCAATTAAATCAACTAGCTTAAGCAATTCTTCTGCTCTCCTGTCTCTATCATCTTCATCTACATTCTGAAAAAGCATAGGCAACATTATATTTTCTTTTGCAGTAAGGTTCGGAATCAAATTAAAACTTTGAAATATAAATCCTATTTTCTTTCCCCTCACTTGAGCTAAATCCGATTCATGCATCTTAGAAATGTCCTTTCCATCAAGATATATTGCCCCCTTAGTTGGCAAATCTAAACTTCCAACAAGATTCATTCCAGTAGATTTTCCCGAGCCAGAAGGACCCATTATAGCAACAAAGTCTCCTTTGTTTATTTTAATATCTATTCCATCAAGGGCTTTTACAATATTCTCACCCATTTTGTAATGCTTGGCCACACCCTTTAAATTAATTATTTCACCCATAATATCTTTAAAAAAGAATAATTTAAATAGTTGTTCTGTGTAACACCAATTGCCCACCTATGAAAATAAAAGTAAAAATTTTAAAAAGATCGTTAGAACAATACTACATAAACAAAAAGATGTCAACCGCAAGAATTGCAATTAGATATAAATGTAATCCTGAGACTATAAGGAGACGTCTAATTGAATATGGTATAAAAAGAAGATTTAGGGAAAAAAAAGTTAAAATTCCTCCAAATCAGCTTGAAGAGTTATATAACAAACGTAAAATTTCAACAATTGATATTTCAAGAAGATATAATTGTTCGCCTTGGGCAATTAGGTCAAAACTTATACAATATGGGATAAATATTAGAAAACCAAACGATTATCATAAATGGAAATCCCCTCAAAATCAAATAATTCCTCTTCTAAAGGTTTCATCCGAGTTATCTTATATATTGGGGGTCTATTTAGGAGACGCATGGATATACAAATATAAACATAGCTATTTTATCGGTTTAGATACTGTCGATTTTAAGTTTGCTAAATCATTTTGCAGTGCTTTAAAAAGAATTAAACTACATCCCTCCGTGTTTAAAAAAAGTAATCGAGAGGTATGGAGGACTATTGCTTCGTCAAAGATATTTTTTAATTGGCTAAAAAACCTAAGTTCAGAGGACATTAAGAAAATTGCCCTAGCATATCCGCTCTCTTTTCTTAAAGGAATATATGAAAGCGAAGGGTGTATATCAAGAAATTATGATAAACGAGTTAACAAATTATATTTATCTGTTGTAATTGTCAGCTGTGAAAAAGAAACTATAGAATTAACACAGAACCTTATTATAGCTCTTGGTCTTCGCCCCAGGCTTAATCTCACAAGGAAGAAGGTACCATTTAAACCTATTTGGGTTCTCTCAATCAATAGACAAAGTGAAGTAAAATCTTTTTTAGCTTTGGTAAAACCTTGCATAAAAAACACAACCAGAAGATTTAAAAACCAAAATTTACCTGTATAGTCACTAAACTAGGAGAAAAAATAACATTATAATACCAGTACGTTGCTTCGGGTGCGGAAAACCAATAGGTCAGCTCTACGAGGAATATAAGAAAAGAATAGATGCAGGCGAAAACCCTGGTAAAGTTCTAGATGAATTAGGTTTAGAAAGATATTGTTGCAGAGCCACTTTGCTAGGACATGCAGATATGCTTCCAGAAGTCACCAAATTCAAGAAAGCTTAAGCTCTCTTAGTTTGAGTTCTTAGTAAATATTATATACTTCAACTTACTATATTCTAGATGAAAAAGAGCCTTAAATCTATTCTTCTGGCATCGGCAATTGGCGCAGCAAGTTTATCTTTAACTACGGGTTGCGTAACCTATACAGAAACATATTCTGCCACCCCCTTTCCAGTATATGAAACACCCCTATACACTCAGCCAAATTATATTGTAGTGCCTCAACCTAATTTCTATTATAATCACTCTCCTGTTCATTCTCGCCCTCCGATAGTCCATCACTCCCACCCCACAGTAATTCATCATCCTCCAACAATTCATCGTCCCTCAGTTTCTCATCCCCCTACTCGCCCTCATTCAGGTTCTCGTCCCAATTCCGGTTCTAGACCTAACTCAAACTCCCATATTCGCCCCAGATAAATCTTGATGTATAAATAAGAGATTAGGATTATGAAGTAAAATCTAAAATAAAATAGATATAATATAAATTGTTTAATTTTATCATCGATAAAATTTAATATTTGAAGATAATTATTATTCTCTTTTATATAATGAATTTATTAGTATTAAAGATATCTATAATGTGGTTAACGAAGTGAACTATTTCATCTTAAACCTATTTCTAAATCCACACTTCTCGCATTCAATAATCTTATTTCCATTTGATATTCTTATTTTCCCTTTTAACTGGCTTAAACATTTTTTGCAAAATCTCCTTCTCTTCTCCTTCAGTCTAATCCTAAATTTCATTGCCAACCTTTTTATCTTCCTCATCTCTTCAGATGTAAATTTCTCCCTCTGGAAAAATTTGTCTATTTTTTCCTTTGCCTCAGTTTTATTTAAGTTAGTTTTCATTTAATAAACAAGAAATTATACTATAAAAATACTGCCTAATACTAAAAAAATTAAAGAAGACAGCATCGGAGCTTCGCCTCTTGACGGAGACTAACACAACCGACGTATAGAGCTTAGCTTCTGTGTTCGAAAAGGGAACAGGCGTTTCATCCATACTATGGCCGTCTTCAAATATCATCATAATTGGAGGTTTAAAAAGCTTTCTACAATAACCTTTAAAACCCCTTTGTTATTAAATAAACCATGCAGGGATAGCAAAGTGGTTAAATGCGCAAGACTCAAAATCTTGTGGCTTAGTGCCTTCGGAGGTTCGAATCCTCCTCCCTGCATACAAACATAACCGAACAATATTATGTCAATTAGTAAACCATAAATACTGTTCATTATTATTGTTGAGATGAATAAACAATGGGCAAGTATGCTAATTTTTCTTGCAGTAGTTTTGTTCATCTGCTATCTTATAATTAAACCTTCAGACAATATGAGCTATAGTAATTATAATAATGATTCTATTGTTGAACTTAATGTGATTTCAGATAGTTTTGCAAGTAGCACTTATCTTCATTATATACATATGCCTATAAACTACCAAATAATAAATAAAGAAGATTGCAAGGGTGTAGTTCTTAATAATATTTTGAGATCTATAGATCTCATAACTAACGCTACGGGGAGATTAGTCTATTTTAATGAAACTGATGAGAATATTGATTTATCAGTCTCCTGTATTGATAGGGACAAAATTTTTAGTTCTATTAATTCTACAGGAAAAAATGCTTGTATTAATATAACTCTGAATTATTCTACCACTGTTTTTTCACCTTTCGAGGCAGGAATTTTAAATTCCACAACACAATATTTTTCAAAAGCTCAGACTCTATTTCGTAATGAAAGTCAAACGAGATATGAAATTTGTTATATAAACATCAGCGAATTTCCTCCGAATATTCGTAACTTTCTTGTTTTGGGAGAGGGTGGACCAGATTATGTACAGGAAAACAAAATTTTTAATGCTTCAGTTAATCTTTATAGCCATGAAAATGGTTGGGTAAGTTGTGCTTATTTTCCTAGTAAAGAGATGCATGAACTATTGCATACTTTTGGATTTGCACATTCTTATGAACCTTATTTCGACCCTTTTTATGGTTATACTGACTGGAGTTATACAGGAGATATTATGTTTCCTCACTTATACTGTGAATTTCAAACTAGCTTGAATGAAAAGTATTCCTCGTGCTTAAAAAAGATTTATTCTAATGGAAATGTATGGGGCGATTGTTCAAATGTCAATTTTTTCAGACAATACTAAATGATTTAGAGGCGATTAAAAGACAGATTTAAATAAGATAAAATCTTGATTCTACTATGGGTTGGTTAGATACTCCAGAGGATAGAAGAAGGCAACATGTTCAAGTTATTGCTGGAGGAAATATAAGAGATTTAGATAGGATACATGAAAGAAACAGGAGAAGGAGTATCAATGCTATTTTCTGGTTCTTGTTTATTGTGTCTGGATTATTGGGATGGTTAATGTTTCAAACAGGACTTATTAAACAGAGCTTCTACTTGTTTGGGTTTGCTTTATTGTTCTTGGTTATCATTATATTCAGATATGGATGGAACAGAAAACTAAGACTTCCCAGAAGGCAAGGCAGGTCTTCAAGGCATGGAGATTGGGAGAAGTTGAGAGAAGTTCCAAGTTGGGTTCCCAGAAAAATGAAAAGAAGAAGAAGCAATCATATAAATGGAGAACATTTCAGATATAAAAGAGAAGGAAATGTGTATTATAGAAAATTAAAATGAAACAAGATTTATATATACCCTTCCATTCCATTTTGTATGGTTCCATTATCAGATTTAACAAGAGATGCTTTACTTTTATTAGGGATGGCTTTATCTTCTTATAGCACTGTTGAAATTGCTAGACAAAGAAAAGATAGATCTCTATTTTGGGTTAGTTTAATTTCTATGCTTATTTTTGCAGGCCTTGCAGTATACATAGCTTTAGGGATTTTTAATATTTTTTAACTAATTATTTTTTCTACTGCAGGAGTATGTATCCTCCCCGCATTTAATCAACATCAACAATACTTCTATTAATTGCATTTACATATGCAGAGATGGCAGCAACAACTATATCCGAATGCCCTCCTCTAGAAACATATCTTCTTCCATTTCTTTTTATTGTAACTCTAGACTCGGCCATTGCCTTCTCTCCAGAGCCAACAGCATTTATTCTAAAACTCAAAAGTTCAATTCCATTTCCAACATACTCCTTTATTGCAGAATATGCTGCATGAATTGGTCCATTTCCCTGTCCAGGAACCATCTTCTCAATTTCATTCCAGGAAAGATTCATCCTTATTGCAGGATTAACGACTCTTGTATAAACAACATTATCCAAATCAAATTTAATTATGGGTTTTCTCGCTCTTAATCCATATGCTTCTACAATTTTTCTTATATCATTATCAAACACACATTTTTGCTTTACTGCAATTTCTTTCACTTTCTCTCTTATTTCTTCTATATGCTCTCCATTTTCATATCCCAAATCTTTCAATACTGCAATAGTCCCCGCTTTTCCAGAATGTTTTCCCGCAATATAGCTCTCTCCGACCCAACCAACTGATTTTGGGTCCATTATTTCATATGTATTTTTTCCTTTTGACATTCCATCCTGATGTATTCCTGCCTGATGAGAAAATGCGTTCTCACCAACTATTGGGGTATTTCTACTTGGCCATGAACCTATAGCCATTGATACAAGGCCGCTTAACTCTCCAATAAACTCATTATCAAAACGAGTGTAAACTCCCTTTTTCCCACCATAATAATCTTTTCTTGTTCTAATTCCCATAACTAATTGTTCAAGAGAAGCATTTCCTGCTCTTTCTCCTATTCCATTTATCGCAACTTCTGCTTGTCTCGCTCCATTCATCAATCCTGTAAGCGAGTTTGCCACAGCCATCCCAAGATCATTATGACAATGAGTAGATATAACTACACCATATTTTCCAATTCTTTCTTTAACTCTTCTTACCATTTCCCCAAACTCTTCGGGTACAGCATATCCAACAGTATCTGGAATATTTATTGTTGTTGCCCCTGCAATTGCTGCAGCTTCTGTAATTTCAAGAAGAAAATCAATTCCTGTTCTTGAAGCATCTTCGGGTGAAAATTCAACATCAGAAGTATAGCTCTTTGCAAGCTTCACCGCCTTCTTTGCCATTTCCAATATCTCCTCTTGAGTTTTTCTCAGTTTAACATCTGCATGTATTTCAGAACTCGCAATAAATGTATGTATCCTTCCCCTTCCAATTCTTATCGCAGGTTCAAGTGCTCTTGCAGCCACTTCAATGTGCTCTTTCTTTGCCATTGCCAGTCCAGCAACAATAGGCATCTCAGTTCCATATCTATTTGCCAATTCATTTGCAACGTGATTTACAGATACATAATCTCCTCTTGAAGAAGCAGGAAATCCAGATTCGATAATATCAACTTTAGCTCTCGTAAGTGCATCAGCTATTTCCAGTTTTTCCCAGTCAAACATCGTATTTCCCGGAGCCTGCTCTCCGTCTCTAAGTGTAGTATCAAATACAATTATCCTTTCGGGTTCTTTCGGTGTTGTAGATGTTGGTTGTGTATTGGTCATGTTTTTGAATAGTAAGTTTAATTCAAAAGCAGAGAGTTAATCTCTACTTTACAATAAGAGAAGCAAAGCTAACAAAAGTAAACTCAAATTTAAATTTGTGTAGCCTTTCATCCTTTTCTCAGATGCCCGAAGTATATAAATATTTCTGTGAAATATCCATCTAATCCATTTTTCAGAATAATTATCTTTTTATACTCTCAAGAAAGGTAAAAACATGGCAAAATCGATGAATTATCTCGCATCAAGTTTAGTAGCTTTTGCATTGTCCACCGCCTCTTGCTCTTTTAAACCAACATTTACTACAACTATGACTTCATTTGCTCCCGCACCCTCTTCAACTCTACTAACAAATAAGATAACCTTGGAACAAGCAAGAAAAAATCCTTCTCTAAGACAAGTCTACCTGGATAAAGTTATATCTCCTTCTAAATCTTTCAAAGACTGCGAAATTCAATATGATTTATCCGGAGAGCATACAAAGGACGAAACTCTTGCAGTTACAAGAGGTATCACCTGTGAGGGAAAATTAAAAGGTTTTATTATTTTTGTCGGAAAAACTTCATTTGATAGTCCCGAATTGATTCAAAAAGATGAAGACTTCAAGTATCTAATAGAATGTCACGAATATAGGCACGTTATTCAATATGCACAGGGAATAGGGAAATTCTCCGGAGAAGAAATTTACAATGCCGCAAGAGATTCAAAATTGGAGCTTTCAGTTATGAATGAATCTCTCGAATTGGAAGCTGCCAATTACGGCATTAAACAAATTTCCAAGGGAAATTTCAATATAAATCCCTATTATCTTGAATGTCAAAAGCGGGCTCATTCAAAACATCTTAAAAAAGTAATGCAATTCGCAAATAAATCTTCGGGATTTCAAAAAGAATTTATCACAGAGGTTTTAAAGCAACTAAAAAATCAGTCCATAAAATAATCTTACTCTTTTTTCTTTGATTTTTCCTTTTCCACTTTCTCAATTCTTTTTTCCATCTCCTCAAGCTTCGAAATAATCTCCTTATGTGTTCCCTCAACCTTTTTATCCATCGATTCAACAAAATCCGCAAGATACGCATTAAACAAGGTACTTACTTTTCCCCCGAAGAGGTGAAGTTTCGTTTTAGCTTTATCAAGAACTTCCTTATCTACAGTTATGTTCACTCTTATCTTTTTCTTGCTGTCTTTTCTCTTTACATCTATCACGTGTATTAGTGTGTATTATGGTATAAAAACCTTTCCCTTCAGTTACATTTAAATACCCTCGTAAAATAAGTAATTTATGGTAGCATCAAAGACCACAATAAAACACAGAACAAGAAGCAAGACAAATCCTCAAATTATAGAGGCAGTTAGACTAGGACTAAAGCAAAACGCCTGGCACAGCATTGCCCAAGCAGTTTCAAACTCAACAAAGCATTATTCTTCAGTAAATCTAAAGGAAATTGATAGACAGACAAAGCTAGGAGATATTGTTATAGTCATAGGAAAAGTTCTTTCCTCGGGAAGCATAACCAAGAAAATAAGAATATGTGCTCTTGGAATATCAGAATCTGCAAAAAAGAAATTAGCCGATTCAAAGTCCGAATTTGCATTAATAGCAGATGAAATAAAGAAAAATCCAAAAGCTCAAGGAATAAAATTAATAAGATAACATGGAAAAAACAAAAGCAAACGCAAAGCATGAATTCAATCCAACAATCATAGTTGACGCCGGAGGCGCAGCAGCCGGAAGAGTTTCAAGCTATGCGGCAAAGCAAGCTCTTCTTGGAAAAACATTGGCAATAGTAAACTGTGACAACGCAATAATAACTGGAAACAGAGGCACTTCAGTAATTGAATTCAGAGAGATGAGACAGAGAGGAGGACATTCACTTAAAGGTCCATTCTATCCAAAACACCCCGAAAAAATAATGAAAAGAATGGTAAGAGGAATGTTGAAATACACAAGAGGAAGAGGAGAAGCTGCACTTAATAGAATAAGATGTTTTAATAACATTCCAAAGCAATTCGAAGCTGCAAAGAAAGTAACATTAATAAGAGAATCAAAGGGACGCTCAACAACTTTAAGTGACTTGGGCAGGGAGATATAAAAATGAAAGCAGAAGGCGACAAACTATTGAAAACAATATTTTCAGGAAAAAGAAAGACTGCAGTAGCAAAGCTTAGGCTTAAACCAGGAACAGGAAAAATTTTCTTCAATTACCTTCCACATACAGAACTTAATCTATTTCACAAATTAGCTCTTTCAGAACCTGTAAGAATATATGAATCTGTCCTAGGAGAACCTTTGAAATATGACTTCTACCTTGGCGCTTCCGGTGGAGGAAGAGAATCTCAGATAGAAGCAGCAAGATTAACAATAGCAAGAACATTATTAGCAATCACAAGCTCTGATGTTCTAAAGAAAGCATTTATCAAATACGATAGAAACATAATCGTAGAAGACTCAAGAAGAAAGGAAGCCAGAAAGCCTGGAGACTCCAAAGCCAGAGCAAAGAGGCAGAAGTCCTACAGATAAACCGCAAGATTTGTCTTCAGACAATAACTCTTGAACTAACTATCATAACCTTTAAAACGGTATTTAATAATAAAATAACATGACAACCTCAACATTACCACAAAGGAAAGGCACATCAGTAGTGCCAACTGAATTTCCACACGTAAAAAATCCAACAATATTAATTGTAGACCCAAGTCATGAGATGTTTTCTAAGGTTCATTCTTCCATAAGGTCATACAGAGGTCTTGAGAAATCAACAATAGTAAATGCCTCAACTCTCTCAGAAGCACATGAAAAGTTGCTAAGCAGAAATATAGACTTCGTACTTTCAGCAGAAAAATTAGATGATGGTAAGGGCGCAGATTTTCTAAGAAATATAGTTGAACCATATGCCGAGCAAGCCCATAGGGCTATAGGGCAAGCAATATTCGCCGCATCCAATCCTCAGCAATACTCAGATAACCGACGTCCAAATAGATATGCAGTCTTTGAAAAGTCAGATCAAGAAGGTATTTTATCCTACATGGACAGAACTCTTTTTCTTCTGGCAAAACGAGGATAATCGTAAGATTTATATACTTTCACATCTTTCACAGAATACACAGGAAAGCCAAATATGCCAAACATAACTTTAGCAATATCTGATGAATTGAAGAAAAAATTAGATTTAATGCCAGAAGTAAACTGGTCTGAATCAATGAGAGTATTTTTAACAAAAAGAGCAAAAAGACTATTATTACTTAAGAAAATAGATGGAATATTGGAGAACTCTGAGTTTAGCGAAGAAGATGCAGAGAAACTTGGGGAATTGGTAAAACAAAGTAGACTTAAAGAACTTAAATCTAAAGGATTACCTTAAATGGATGTCGTTGTAGACACAAACTCATTATTTACATTTTTCTGGAAAGGTTCATTGATTAAGAAGTTATTAATTGCAGGGCATAATCTATATTCGCCTAAATTTGCATTGGATGAATTAAGAAAACATAAATCCGAAATAATAGCTAAAACAAAAATCGCTTCCAGAGATTTCGAAGAATTAATAAATGCATTGCAAGAGTTAGTGATTTTTATTCCATTTTCTGAATATTCTGATAAGATGTCCAAATCATTTTTATTATTAAAAGAGCATCCAAAAGATGTAGACTTTTTAGCACTTGCATTGAAGCTCAACGCTTCAATAGTTTCCAAAGACAAAGAACTTCTAAAACAATCCATAATAAAGATTTTCAATGAATCAAACTTCTCAGAATTATTCTAATTCAAGCGATAATAATATGGCCCCGAAGGGCACTGGACAATACTGTCACACTTAGCCCCTATTAATATTTCTTAAGAAGTCGTTTTTATCGACGTATTAATCAAATCATGCAAGTTAATAAAACTTTCTGTCAAACTTTATAAAGTTGAGAAATCTAAATAAATGATGACTGAACTTATCACAGATAAAAAGGAGATTGATAAAATAATTGAAGAAAAGATTAAAGGGAAGAAGCTTATTTTTACTAAATATTATGATATGAGTATTGCGGAAAAAGGAATTGAACATGAGAAAGTTCTTGAAATATTCCCTCAATTTGATAAGGTCTATGAAATAGAAAAAGAAACATTAAAACGAGGAGATATTGGATTTGAATTATTTTATAGATTAAGCAATAATACCTATTTCTCCATTGCGACTATTCCTCAAGATAGCAAGGTTTTGGTTATTCATGCAGTAGAATATAAAAGAAGCTTGGAAAGAAGGTTCAAAAGACGTTAATTTCTAATAACTGATTCAACTGGCTTGGTTATGATATTAAAAGGTATCCTTTCAATTTTTTGCCCAGCTTGAAGAACAAAATAAATTAAATAGCCATCTCTTTGCTGTTGAACTGTGATCTCAGCGTTTGTAAGGTTATTTAGTATTTCTGAGTTAATTCCTAAAGACTCTAAATATCTTGAAACTTGAAGAACCTCTATATTTGCTATCCTTCCAGAGCTCGTAAAGTCCAAAATTAGATTTAACACCCTTATACTTCCCTGTATAACCTCATCTTTCCTCTTAGAAGCTATCATAAGCCTGTCGGAAAGGTCATCATACATAAACCTAAACTCTTTGCTTTTAACCATGATTAGCCTAACCATTCATATTTTATAAGCCTTGTGATTGTAAAATCTAAGGCTTCTATTGTCAATAGAAACTATCTTCTATCCTGAATAGAAACCCTCATCTCCCTCTGTTCCAGTATCTTTAAGATTATCCTCATCCATTCAGGCTTCTCTTTTTGATGCCTTTCTTCTTGGATTTCTTCATCTTCCATAAAACCGCATGGCTCCTCTGCTATTAAATAGCACTTATCCTTTTCGTTTTCCATAAAACTCCATATTTTAATGGATTATAAACCACGTGGGCACAAAAAAGATGTCTAAAAAGATGTTTTAAAAAACGTTTTTTCTATTCTAATTTAGTTACTTTTCCATAGTAGTATCATTATCGAAAGGTTTAAATAGGGATTCTTTGTAGAAAAAGCATGGCAAATGAACAGAGAGACTATGAGGGAATTCCATTGATACCAAGAAATATGGAAGTAGCTAGAATTTTAGCTGGTGAAAGAGGAAAGGAAAGGCTCGGTCAATTTGAGAAAGCTTTGACTGGATATAATTCTAAGGCACAAGAGACATTGAAAGTTTATTCTATTAATTCTGCAGGTAAATTAGTTGGCTCTAATGTTTTTGCTAGAGCATTGCTTGATACAACTGCGCCAGAAGGCACAAGAGGTGCAAATATAGCTGAATTGTTAAGAATTTCTGATCAGGACTCTGCTCTTTTATCTGGAACTTATGAAGATGTTAATTCTGCAGTTCTTAGGACATTAGAAGACCCACAGAGACCTGCAAATACCTATCTTGGTAAAACTTTAGCTAAGAAATTAGGCATAAGGCAAATTAAAAATCCACTCGTAATTACTAATTTGACTGTTAAAGATGACGAAAGGTCAGAATATGGATTAATCCTTGTTCCTAGTAAAAAGACACAAGTTATAGATGCTCCACAATTAGTAGGTAAAAATAATCAAAGAAAGTTTACATTATATGATAATAATGGGCTTCCTATATTTAATGAAGATACAGACAAAACTGGAAAGAGACAGGTTTGGACAAGAGATGCTGGACTTTCGAGGTTGTACTTGATCAGGAACCTCAACTTGTACTCGAACAACGAGAATCTTGCTCTCTCGAACGACGTTGGTCGGGTAGTTGAGATTAGCGACGAAGTCGCCGACGCAAATTTTGCTCAGAAATTGGATAAAATATATAAAGCACAGCAAAGCGAACTTTTACAAAGATTTGAACAGGCAAAGAAAGTTCTTGGAGGAAATCAATGAACACTCCAACTGACAAATATGCGTTTGCACCTGCAATAAAGCAACCATCTATAATTCCTTATTTAATTAGGGGACCAAATGCTGGACAATTTGTAGAAGATTTTAACCAAGTTGTAGATACTGAATATAAAGGCAATAGAAATCTTAAGGTTTTAGCATTGAGAGATATTGATGGAGTTCAGACTGCTGTTGGTTCAAATTCTCTTATCTCACCTGTTGTAAGAAAGCTATCTGGAAGAAGAACTGGATTACCAGAAGATTTGCAGAGAACTTTGAATGATGGAGATACTTTAGGAATAAGAGGAAATCATTATGTAGATTTAGGTGTAGTTTTGGACTTTACAGGGAGAAATCACGAC
>Ga0208373_1000996_pt1 | contig 41454 bp, 42 predicted proteins | sample RifOxyC2_FD_184036 | JGI IMG/M metagenome (GOLD analysis project Ga0208373, IMG submission 184036) | Soil microbial communities from Rifle, Colorado - Rifle Oxygen_injection C2 (SPAdes) | ecosystem: Environmental > Terrestrial > Deep subsurface > Rock core/Sediment | place: Rifle, Colorado...
CGCCGCCAGCCCAAAACCCGCCGCTCAAACCCAATTCATAGCGAAAAGCACCCCGCTGGCCGTCGCCTTGCTTATCGACAGCAACCTCTTCTGTATCCTCTTCAATTAAAGGAGCAGTGGTTATCTCTTCTGCAGTTGGAAACTGTGTCACCACAACCTTGACTGACTTAATTACACCAAGTTTCTTTTTAAGGTCACGGCTGCGCTGTTCAAGAATGGCCAGCCGCTTGGCCAAAGCCTGCCGAGTTTTTTTATTGCGGCTTTTTTTAAGCTGCTGTTTGACCTTGGCGATATCCTTATTGGTTTTAGCCAGTTTTTGCCGGGGATTCAGCGCCGGGGATTTTGTTTTGACCTTGACAACTTTTTTGGATGTCTTGACCCGCGATTTTTTGGTTATTTTAGCCAGCCCGGCAGAGGCAACAAGTAGAGCAATTAGAAGGAAAATCAGTAGCTTTTTCATGCCATTCCAAGGTTAGCAAAATAATAGGATAAGTCAAGGCGGCCTCGACTCAATTTTTGGCGGTTTTTTCTATCATCAGCGGCTCAACATTGATGGCCACTGCCCCTTCGGTTATTTTCATGACATCCTTGTCAATTTTACCCAATTCCTTATACGCCTGATTATACTGGTTCACGGTAGTATCCAGGTTGGTCCCGACCTTCTGGAAAAAAGTTTCATAAGCCTGCAAATGTCTCCCTAAATCCTCAACCCGTCCGATGATCAGCTTGATGTTTTCTTCCATTTTGACCGCTTTTAAGCCCAAGAGAACCGTTTCAAGATAAGCAAAGAACGACGTTGGGGAGACGATAATGACATGCTTTTTATAGGCATATTCTATTAGGTCCTGCGAAGAAATATCAATCGCGCCAACTTTATAAACCAGCAGATCGTAATAAACCCCTTCTGCCGGGATAAACATAAAGGCGAATTCGGTCGTATCTTCTGCGGGACGAATATATTTTGAGGTCTCATCAATCCGATTTTTCAAATCGATTTTAAATTCTTTCTCCAGCTGAATTTTTCTGCCCTGGTCCGTTTCTTCGACCAGGCGATTGTATTTTTCTAATGAAAATTTAGCATCGACCGGAATAATACGATCGCGATAAAATATTACAAAATCGACCAGGTCCCCATTTTTAAATTTGTATTGGCTTTGGTATTGGTTTGGCTGCAAGACATTGCCAATAAGGTTTTCCAGGATTGTTTCCCCCAATATCCCGCGATGCTTGGGGTTTTTCAAGACGTTTTCCAGGCTTTGCATCTGCCTTGTAAAATCAAGCACCTGTTTGCTGGTCTCATCCAGCTTAACCATTTTTTCGGTAAAATCTTTGATGATGACCGAATTATTCTTGAATTGGGTTTGTAATACATTTGAGGTCTCGCTCATCCCCCTCATCAACTGTTCATTCATTTTTTGGAGGTTATCTTGTATTTCCTGGCGGTTTTTTGTGGAGCTGTCAGCCACCTCTTTGCGTAAACCATCAATAATCTCCAAAATCAGTTTTTGAGAATTATCATCCTTGGGCGGCTGGTTGCGCTGTAAATAATTGAAGAGGTAAAAGGCAAAACCGAACAGGGCCAGCAAAAGCACCAAAATTATCCCACCGATGATAAATAAAACGTTTGTCATGGCATTCTCCTCTGGCCCATTATACTACAGAACTTGGGCAGATATCGTTGTATGGGCAATAGCCGCATTTCATGGCTGAAGGTGTCGGATGAAAATCATTGGCCCGGATCCCCGCCGCCACCTGCCGTATTTTACTCCAGACCTTTGTCAATTCGGCCACCGTCATTTCGGCCTGACCGATTAACCCGTTATCCAAAAAATACAACTGAACTGCCGTGGGCAAACGACCAAACATCTTTTCCCACGACATGGCGTAGATAGCCAACTGCAAGCTGGCCCGCGCCTTACGGTCGGCCATGGCCTGTTCTTTGACTTCGGTCGATTTGAAATCAACGATGAATATTTGTTTGTTGCTGGCTGATTGCAAAACAAGGTCCCAGCGCCCTTTGAGCTGGATATTGTCACGGACAAATTTGAATTCTTCTTCAACATATTTCACCTGGAGCTTGGCTTTCTGCTGCCGCCGAAAAAAACTTTTCAGGGCCAAGCGCCCAGCTGCCAGCCTGGCCTCCTCGTGTTGGCGGGAAATAAACCCCTCGGAACTCCAATTATTAAAAAATACCGCCAAGAGATCTTTTTCGGTGAATTTTTGCCGATTATGTTTGGCAGAAAAATACGCCTGAACCGCCTTATGCAGGGCTGAACCATACATAATCGTATGGCTGGGCAACAAAGGGACATTAAGCACATGTACATATTTATACTTCAGCGGACAGGTCAAATAGTCGTCAATGGGATAAAAAGAGAGGGGCAAAAGCTCATCCGGATTAATCTGTCCCAGCGGTACCGGCGCCAGAGAGTGCGGGGCAAACAATTCAATCTGATCAAGTGAACTCCGCTGGCTGACAGGCAGGGCAGACTTGGGCAGATCAAGGGCCTCCAAAACAAATGGTGAAGTTTTTCTTGCCCTTTTACCGCCGTAATCTATGGCCGAAGAAAAAAATAACTCCTGTTTTGCCCTGGTCATGCCGACATAAAATAGCCGCCGCTCTTCCGGCAAATGCTGATCACCGCCTGGCGGCGCCTCCTTGATCAGGTCGTCAGGCAGCGGCAAGGCTTCGCGACGCGCGCGAACAGGGAATTTTTCCGCCACCAGAGCGGCCATAAAGACAACTGGCCATTCCAATCCTTTGGCTTTGTGGACCGTTAAAAGATTGACCGCATCGATATCAGAATCCGGCTGGGCCGCAGCCGGGTCATCTCCCGCCTCTTTAAGCAGATTCAGGTATTTGATAAAATCGGCCACCCGGTCGCGTTGGGCTACTTCGTGGAATTCACGCACTTTTTCAAAAAACCTGGCAATATTTTTTATTTTGAAGTCATTGGCCGGCGAATTGGCCGCGGCCAGCATTTCTAAATATTTTGAGCGCTTAAGAAACTGGTAGAGAGTCTCCCCGGCCGAATGATTCTTGGCAAAGGCCAAGTAATACTCAATATCAGACATGATCTTTTGCAGTGTCGCCCCACTCTCCGGTTTGATATCAAGCAACGCCCGATAGTCTGAATTCTGAAGGCCAAATTCCCGGCTGTGTGAAAAGACATCATGGAGGGTCAAATTCCTTCTCCGGGCAAAGGTATTGATTTTTTGCATATCAAGCGGGTCAAGCCGGTATACCGGTGAAAGGGCCAAATCGTAGAGAGAAACGCTGTCCGCCAGATCGCCGATCACCCGAAGAAAGCTGATCATTAGCTTAACTTCGGGCAGCTCATACAGCCCGCCACCACCGGAGAAAACATACGGAATACCCAGCAGGTTCAACGACTGGCAAAAAGGCTTGGCATCGGCATTGGAGCGCAGAAGTATGGCCTGCTCTTTTAGCGCGAATTTCTTTTGCTCCAAGTTTTCTTTGATTGTTTTGGCCACCCAATCGGCTTCAGAGGCAAAATTATCAAATTGCTGGTAATGAGGCAAGCGCGGGGCGGCCGCAGTTTGGCCGACCAATCGCTTGTTAATGTGACTTTTAACTTCGAGGCGGTCAGGATCGTTATGCCTGATCAGCCGATAGGCCGCATCCAGGATCAGCTGAGTTGAACGATAATTTCTGTTCAGGACCACCTTTTTGACTTGTTTGTAGGTTTTTTCAAAATTAAGAATATTGGAGATGGCAGCGCCCCGAAACTTATAAATGCTCTGGTCATCGTCCCCAACCACAGTAATATTCTTGTGTTTTGCCGCCAAAAGCTTTAAAAGCTCAAACTGGGCAATATTGGTATCTTGGAACTCATCAACTAAAACATATTTATATTTTTTTTGAAACGTCCGCAAAATCTCCGGCTGTTCGCGAAAAAGCTGCAAGGTTAGGTTGACTTGGTCACCAAAATCGACAAAGCCTTTCTCGGCTTTGAGCCGCTGGTAGAGCTGATAAATTTTGGCCATCTCCAACTGCTTTGTCAGTTCCTCTTTGGGCAGCCGGCCCGGCCTTTTTTTTGCTCCCTGCCCCCATTTAAGATATTGTTCAGGCGAGACGTCTTCATCTCTGGCCCGGGAAAGGGCCGTCAAGATAGCTTCGATATGTTTGGTCGGATCACCAAGCGAACGAAAATGTTTTAAGGGGAATAGGTGCAGATGTTCACGGAAAAAAACCATCTGGTCGGCAAAGGTCAAGACCCGGTAATCCGGGCGCAGTCCAAGGTCCAAAGCATGATCACGCAAAATTCTGTCCCCAAAAGCATGGAAGGTGGCGATCATTATATCGATATAGCCATAGGGGACCAGCATGTCGACCCGACTTTCCATCTCATTGGCAGCTTTGTCCGTAAAGGTTAAGGCCAGGATTTCGTCTGGTTTGGCAATTTTTTGACTGATCAGGTGGGCAATCCGGCGAGTGATAACCGTGGTTTTACCAGTCCCGGCTCCAGCCACGATCAGTAAGGGGCCGGTTTTATGGGTTACAGCCTTGATCTGCTCGGCATTTAAATTCTCAAAATATTCCTTTTTCAATGCCTAAATTACTTGATAGTAACTCGATCTATCCCGTCGATTTCCATGACTTCCACATAAACCGCTTCTTTAAGCGAAGTTGGCAGGACCTTACCGGTAAAATCCGGATGGATCGGCAATTGGCGGTGGCCCCGGTCGATCAAGGCGGCTAGTTGGACTTTGGCCGCCCGGCCATAGTCCTTTAAGCCATCCAAAGCGGCCCGGACTGTCCGGCCGGCAAAAACAACATCATCTACCAGCACGACAATTTTATTGTTAATAGAAAAAGGGATATCTGACTTACGCACTTCGATATATTTGCCTTTTGTACTCAAATCATCGCGGTAAAGCGAAACATCCAAACTGCCCAGTGGCACTTTTTTCTTTTCCTGGGCTTCAATAATCTGGGCCAGTCGCTTGGCCAAAGGGACCCCGCGCTGCATAACCCCGACCAGAACGACATCTTCAATCCCCTTATTGTTCTCGATAATCTGGTGGGCAATTCGACGGAGTGCCCGATTGACCTCGGTTTCATTCATGACAATTTTCGCCCCGGCCGGCGCTTTCTTGACCTTTTTTGCCATATTTATCAACTCCTTTTGATGTGTTATTATAGCATAACGTTCCTTTTTGTTATGCGCCTATAGCTCAGTTGGATTAGAGTACTTCCCTGCGAAGGAAGGGGTCGTGCGTTCGAGTCGCACTAGGCGCATTTTTTTATGGAGGGGTGTCCGAGCGGCTGAAGGAACACGCCTGGAAAGCGTGTATATGGGAAACTATATCGAGAGTTCGAATCTCTCCCCCTCCGATTTTTTTATGGCGTTTCGCGCGGAGGGATGGCCGAGTGGTTGCCCGCCAGAGGCGGGTAAAATGGCGGTCGCCTCGCCCGCCAGAGGCGGGTCCGCCTTCGGCGGAAAAGCTCTTTATGTTTACAGTTTACATTCTTGAAAGCACTCAATTTGGAAAGTTATATACTGGTTTAACCGATGACCTCACCAATCGGCTAAAAAAGCACAATGCTGGTGGGGTTCGTTCGACAAAAGCTTATAAACCATATAAAATTATTCACACAGAGCACTTTACCAATAAGACCGAAGCTAGAAGAAGGGAACTGTTTCTTAAGTCCGGTCAAGGCAGAAAGTGGATTAAGGAAAATCGTGCCTCTTGGAGGGATGGCCGAGTGGTTGATGGCGGTCGCCTCGAAAGCGACTATACCTTAACCGGTATCGGGGGTTCAAATCCTCCTCCCTCCGTTGTAAAACTTGGGGGTTCTCCCGATGCTCATTAAAATTGAATAATTATGGCATCATCGGGATCCCGACTTTCAATAACAAATATATTGATGCGTCGGGAAAATCCTCCTCCCTCCGCCAAGTTTTATTTGCTACTTAAATAATCCCTGATGTAATGCCACCATCGCCGGGCCCAGGACAAGCGAAACAATCGCCATCAATTTCAAAAGAATATTCATCGCTGGTCCGGAGGTGTCCTTAAAGGGATCACCGATAGTATCCCCGACAACTGCAGCAGCATGGATAGGTGTCCCCTTGCCCCCCAAATATCCATCTTCAATCAGCTTTTTGCCGTTATCCCATAAGGCTCCGGTGTTGGACAGCATAATTGCCATCGGCACACCGACACACAGGGAACCGGCCAGCAAACCACCCAAAGCTTCCCCGCCAAGAAATATACCAACCAACAATGGGATTAACACGGCCGAAATGCCTGGAATAATCATTTCTTGGAGTGCGGCAGCCGTACTGATATCCACACATTTGGCAATTTCCGGTTTGGCTTTGCCCTCTAGCAACCCCTTTATTTCATGGAATTGTCGCCGGACCTCTTCGACCATCTTAAAAGCCGCCCGGCCAACTGCCTGCAAAGTCATTGAAACATACGCAAAGGGGATCAAACCACCAAGAAAGAGGCCAACAACCACTTCTGGTTTCAAGACATCAATTGATTTCAAACCAATGGTCTGCGTATAGGCGGTAAATAAGGCCAGCGCGGTCAGGGCCGCAGAGCCGATGGCAAATCCCTTGCCGATAGCAGCCGTAGTATTTCCCAGAGAATCAAGCGTGTCGGTAATATGCCGGACATCACTGCCATAACCAGCCATGGTTACAATGCCACCAGCGTTATCGGCAATCGGGCCATACGCATCGACCGACATAATAATCCCGGTCGTCCCCAGCATACCAACGGCGGCAATCGCTATGCCATATAAACCGGCAAAATGATGAGCGACTAACACGGCCGCGGCAATTGCCACCACCGGCCAAATTGTACTTTTCATGCCAATCGCCAGGCCGGTAATGACATTAGTCGCCGGGCCGGTCTTACAGGCCTCGCCGATTTGCAGCAATATTTTTCCGGAAGTATAGAATTCAGAAATAATCCCCACCAGTAATCCGACCATAATCCCGGCAAAGATGGCCCAAAAAACTGCCAGGTCACCAATAATCAATTTGACCAGCCAGAAGGTTGCCGCCATGAAAAGTAGCGCCGAAGCATAAGTCGCGTAGCGCAGCGCAGATTGCGGATTAACATTCTTCATGATTTCAATAAACAAAACCCCAATGATTGAACAGATTGTCCCCGCAGCAATCAGGGCCAGCGGGAGGACCATCCATTGGAAAGTTGCCGTCGCCATTAAGGCCCCGAGAGCAATGGTGGCCACCACCGACCCGACATATGATTCAAACAAGTCCGCCCCCATGCCGGCCACATCACCGACATTATCACCGACATTGTCAGCAATCACCGCGGGGTTGCGCGGGTCATCTTCGGGAATACCCGCCTCGACTTTGCCAACTAAATCTGCCCCGACATCAGCCGACTTGGTATAAATCCCCCCGCCGACTCTGGCAAAAAGGGCGACCGAAGAGGCTCCCATGGAAAACCCGCCTAAAACAAGAGTTTTAAGAATCACTCCCTTAAAGAAAAAAAGTAATCCGGCAATCCCCAAAACACCGATTGAGGCCACCGTCATCCCCATGACTGCCCCACCCGAAAAAGCAATCTCCAGAGCTTTAAATTGATCTTTGCCCGCGGCCGCCTTAGCGGTCCGGACATTTGCCCGGGTAGCGGCATTCATCCCTATCCAGCCAGCCAGCATGGAACAAAATCCGCCCAAAAGATAAGCCAAGGCCACATAGACATTGATCAGATAGATCAGCGCACCAGACATCAACAGCATGAATATAAAAATCGCCTTGTATTGCCGATTGAGGTAGACCATGGCTCCCTCATGAATCAGCGCAGCGATGCCGCTCATCTTTTCGTCATTCACCGGCTGACGAAGAACACGAATAAATAATATGGTCGAAAAAATCACGCCAATCAGGCCGGCCAGCAATGAATATCCGATATAATCCATGATCGCCCCCTTTCTATCGCCGATTATAATCTATGTTATAATTGCTAGCAATGTTTATTATTACCGAGCGGCAATATAACATTATTATGCAGCAAGCCCAAGCCTGTTACCCGCAGGAGACAGGCGGGATTTTGGGGGGGAGAGACAACACAATCCTGGGTGTCCTGCCCATTCCCAACAAGCACTTATATGATCGGACTGAAACTTTTGCCCTGACCCCGGAAGACATTGAAACTGCCTATCATTTTCTGGTCAAACACAACCTGGAATATCTCGGCGTTTATCACACCCACCCGCGCGGCACTCCCTATCCTTCCGCCCAGGACCTGTCACATAACCAGAAATATCTTTTTATCATTGGCTTACAAGACCGCTATAATCCGGAATTTTTTGCCTGGCGGGCCGAGCAAGGTAAAATCTATTCTGAAAACATAAAAATTATGAGTGATTACGGCGCCACCGTCATCGACATCCACACAGGCCAGCCCAAACTCTCACAAAGCGCCTCTCAACAACAATTGGACCGGCTGGCTGACATGATTGACGAAATTATCACCGGCCACCAGCCGCAATATCCCAAGCTTGATGCCACACACTGGGATTCTTCATCGTTTAGCACATTTGCTTAAATGAGCCAGGCTGACCTTTTAATCAAGAACGGCCTGATCTTAACACTGGATGATAATTTTACCGTCCTGCCGCAAGGCGACATTGTTATCAATCAGGGCCAAATAAGCGAAATTTCCGCTGCTTCGCAAACCAAGGCCGCCCAAATTATTGACGCCAGCGGCCAGCTGGTCATGCCCGGTTTGATCAACACCCATACTCATGCGGCCATGACTCTCTTGCGCGGAGCGGCCGACGATCTGCCGCTCGATATCTGGTGGCATAAGGTGATTTTCCCGCTGGAAAAAAAGTTTGTCTCGCCGGAGTTTGTCCGCATTGGGGCAGCTTTGGCTATCCTGGAGATGATTAAGTCCGGTACCACCTCTTTTCTCGATATGTACTTTTTCAGCGCCGAAACCGCCGAAATCTGCCGGCAATTCGGCATCCGGGCCTGGCTAGGCGAAGCTATCATGGATTTTCCCACTCCCAGCTGTAAGAGCGCCGAAGAGACGCTAAATTATGTCCGGGCTTTTGCGAACCACTACCGAGCCGATCCTTTGATTACCCCGGTAATTGCCCCTCACGCCCCATATACTTGTAACCGGGAAAATTTGCTCAAAGCTAAGGCCTTAGCCGATCAATTAAACCTTCCGCTAAATATGCATGTGGCCGAAACGGCCGAGGAGGTAGCCAATCTTCGGCTGCAAACCGGCCTGACCCCGGTTGTGTACCTGGAAAAACTTGGCCTGCTCTGCCGGCGCCTGAGTGCGGTCCATTGCGTCCATTTAACAACCGAAGAAATCAAACTGCTTGCTCATCACCAAGTTAAAGTCTGCCACTGCGGGGAAAGCAATATGAAACTGGCCTCCGGCAATGCACCAATTGTCGAATTATTACAAGCGGGCGTGACCATCGGGTTAGGGACCGATGGCGCAGCCTCCAATAACAACCTTGATCTGTTTGATGAAATGGATGTTGTTGCCAAATTGCATAAAGCTATCAAGCACGATCCTCTGGCCATTAATGCCAAAACCGCCCTTGGTTTGGCCACAACCCAGGCGGCCAAGGTCCTGCTCCGCCCCGATCTGGGAAGCTTAATAATAGGCAACAAAGCGGACATTATTCTGCTTAATTTGAATACCGCCCACCTGACACCGCTATATAATCCGTATTCACATTTGGTCTATAGCGCTGGCGGGAGCGATGTTTCAACCGTCATCATCAATGGAAAAGTTATCATGAAAGACCGACGGCTAATTACCATTGATGAGACAGAGGTGCTGACTAAAGCCAGGGAATTGGCGGTTAAGATTGGTCAGTCGCTGCCGCGGTTATAAGCCTGGCTAATCGCTCCTGATTGTGGCGCATCGTTGCCTGAACTGCCTCGTTACTGACCGGCTGCTCAATTACGCCGCAAGCGTAGTTGGTCACCAACCCGATCACGGCATAGGGGAGCGATTTTTCCTTTGCCAGGACAACTTCCGGCACAATTGTCATGCCAACAACCGACCCACCGATCATATTCATATACTTAATTTCCGCCCTGGTTTCAAAGCGCGGCCCCTCAACGGCCACATAAACAGCGGCTGGCGGAGATTGACCTGTTTCGGATTGAATTACCCGCGAGAGGCGTTGATTCAATTCACGATCAAACGGCTGACCCATATCGGTGTGCACCACTGCCCCGTGGCTATAAAAAGATAAAGGGCGCTGCCTGGTTAGATCGATAAAATCATCCAGAATAATTAGCTCGCCAGGCTTATAAGACATATTAAGTGCCCCGACAGCGGCTGTAGCAATAATGCCTGTCACCTGAAGTTGGCCTAGCGCCCAGATATTGGCCCGGAAATTGACCTGATGAGGCGCTATTTGATGAGCTTCCCCATGGCGGGAAATAAAAGCCAGGTTGCCGCTCTGTTTGGCCGTAACCTTGCCAAACGGCGTGGTTATCAATAATTCTTCGACCTGTCCGGAAAATGGAAAGGTTTCCAGTCCGCTGCCGCCAATTATGCCAATCATGATTTTAACTCCATTAAATTCGGCAGCGACCGGAATTGTTGATTATGGTCCAGGCCATAACCAACAATAAACTTATCCGGGACGGTAAAACCGGCATAATCGACCGGAAGATCAACCTTACGTCGCACCGGCTTATCCAATAAGGCGGCAATCCTGATTGAAAGCGGTTGCCGCAAAGCAAGCAATTTTTTGGTGTAGTCCATCGTCAAACCGGTATCAACAATATCTTCAACGATCAGCACATCTTTACCTTTTATATCCAATTCAAGATCTTTGACCAAAATAACCTTTCCCGACGATTCGGTGCCGGACCGGTAACTGGACACTTCAAGAAAATCCCAGAGCATCTCCAAATTCAGTTGCCTGACCAGCTCGGAAAAAAAGATTACCGCCCCTTTGAGTACACAGACAACCACCAGCTGCCGGCCGGCATAATCATCATTGATCTTTGCGGCCAGCTCGCCAATCCGCTGTTCAATCTGCTGACGTGTATATAAGACCTGTCCCTGGCTGCTCATAACTACCTTTACCCCCTCGCGAGCGGATTATAGCATGAGCGCAGCCAACTGCATGTTATAATTTTATCAATGGATCTTTTTGAGGCCAAGGCCAAGGAATATCTGGGTAAAAATGCCCCGCTGGCCTTTCGTATGGCACCACGGACACTTGAGGAAATTGTCGGGCAGGCAGAGATCCTTGGCCAGGGCAAGCTCCTGCGCCGGTTGATCGAAACCGATAAAATCAGCTCCATCATCTTGTATGGCCCGCCGGGCACCGGCAAAACAGTTATTGCCAGGGTCATTGCCAATTCAACCAAAGGCCATTTTGAGTGGCTTAACGCGGCGACAGCCTCGGTTGACGATATTCGCTCCGCCAGCAAACAAGCCAAGCAACGAATAAGATTAAATCAGAGCAAGACAATTCTCTTTCTCGACGAGATTCATCGTTTCAACAAATTACAGCAAGATTCTTTATTGCCCGATGTTGAGGAAGGGAATTTAATTTTGATTGGTGCGACAACTGAAAACCCGTTTTTTTATGTCAATTCGGCGCTGGTTTCCCGCTCCCAGATTTTTGAACTGAAACCATTGACCAGCGATGACTTATTAGTCATTATCGATCGAGCCCTCCAGGACAAGGAACGGGGCCTGGGCAAAGAAAAGATAAAGATCAGCGATGAAGCGATCAACCACCTGGCCAAATTGGCCGATGGTGACGCCAGGCGGGCCCTTTCGGCCTTGGAGCTTGGGGTACTCTCTACCCCGAAAGACAAAAAAGGCTATAAAATTTTCAATCTGAAAACCGCCGAAGAAAGCATCCAAAAAAAAGCCATTGCTTACGATAAAAAAGGCGATCAACACTACGACACCATCTCCGCTTTTATAAAATCAATGCGCGGCTCCGACCCGGACGCCGCACTTTATTACCTGGCCAAAATGATTTATGCCGGCGAAGATCCCCGCTTTATTGCCCGGCGCATTGTCATTTGCGCCGCAGAAGATGTCGGCAATGCCGATCCCTTGGCGCTGGTAGTCGCCAACTCGGCCATGCAAGTAGCCGAATTTGTCGGGCTGCCGGAGGCGCGAATCCCGTTGGCGCAGGCGGTAGTTTACGTCGCTGCCGCGCCCAAGAGCAATGCCGCTTACCTGGGTATCGAGGCGGCCTTAAAGGACGTCAAAGAAAACCCCACCCTGCCGGTCCCGAACCATTTAAAAAATGCCGTTTATGAAGCGGAGAAAAAACGGGGTAAAGGGCAAGGCTATAAGTATGCCCATGATTATCAGGGAGGCTATGTCGCACAGGAATACCTTCCTTCTGATAAGAAATATTATGAACCAAAAGATATCGGTTTCGAAAAGAAGATAAAAGCCCGCCTGGATGAGTTGCACAAATGAGATTGCTCGGCGCCCATATGTCGATCGCCGGCGGGGTCGATAAAGCCATTGGGCGCGGGTTAGCGATCGGCTGTACTGCCATCCAGATTTTTGTCAAAAATAACAATCAATGGTCCTCTAAGCCTTTAGAGCAAAATGAAATCAATAGATTCCTCGCCGCCAGGCAGGAAAGCCGCCTGTTTGTTTTTGCCCATGCCGGTTACCTCATTAATCTGGCCACGTCTGATCCCGTCAACCGCCAAAAATCGATCGATTCAATGCTTGATGAGCTGGCCCGCAGCGCACAATTACAGCTCCCTTTCATCGTGTTGCACCCCGGCTCATTTTTAACCCAGACGACGGAAGCCGGGATAAAATCAGTCGCGGCGAACCTGGATCACCTTTTGGCCAGGACAGTAAAATCCAAAGTCAAAATTGCCCTGGAAACGACGGCCGGACAAGGGACCAACCTTGGGCAAACCTTTGCCGAACTGGCCCGGATCATCAATTTATGTCAACATCAGGATCGTTTAGCGGTCTGTTTTGATACCTGTCACGCTTTCGCCGCCGGATATGACCTAAAAACACCAGCGGGTTACAAAAAATGCTGGGAAGAATTCGACCGGCTGATTGGCTTAAACAAGCTGGCCGCCATTCATCTCAATGATTCCAAGGGGGCTCTTGGCTCCCACAAAGACCGTCATGAACATATTGGGCAGGGGTCTCTTGGCCTAGCCGCTTTTAAACAACTGCTCAATGATCAACGGTTCACCTCTCTCCCCATGGTTTTGGAAACCCCTAAAGATCCCGATCAAGATCAAGACAAGAAAAATCTGCAGTTGTTAGCTTCTTTGTTTGAGACTTAAGGTATAATAGCTTTTATGAAGCATTATGAGGACCTGGGGTTCGCCAAGGTTGATCATCAGCGGATTCACCGCAAGGGATTTCCGGAAGTAATTTTTGGCCAGGGCAAAACACCGGCCCAAATCGCTAAAATCACCACAAGCATAGCCGCCAAGCGACATGACGTCTTAATTACAAGAACCAACAGGCTGGCCTTTTTAAAGGTTAAGAAACTTTTCAAAAGTGCCCGGTTTTATGAGACGGCTGGTATAATTATTGTCAAACAAGAACAGAGAACCCAGAACATAAAACCAAGCATAAGGATAGCAATAATCACCGCGGGCACCTCTGACTTGCCGGTAGCCGAAGAAGCCGCTGTGACAGCTGAATTCCTCGGAGAAAAAGTTGCCAGGTTCTATGATGTGGGAGTCGCGGGCATCCATCGTCTGATGAAAAATCTCGAGGCAATACAAAAAGCCAAAGTCATTATTGTTGTGGCCGGGATGGAAGGGGCTCTCCCTTCGGTGGTTGGCGGCCTGGTTGATAAACCGGTCATTGCCGTCCCAACCAGCATTGGCTATGGCGCCAGCTTTAATGGCCTGTCAGCGCTACTCACGATGATGAACAGCTGTGCCCCGGGGGTGGCGGTTGTTAACATCGACAATGGTTTTGGGGCGGCTGTCATGGCACACTATATTCTAAAACCATGAAGATCGCTTATTTTGACGCCCCTTCAGGCCTGGCCGGCAACATGATCCTCGGAGCGCTCCTGGATGCCGGTTTGGACAAAGATTATCTGCAGAGTGAACTCAACAAACTCCCAATAACCAATTACCAGTTATTGGTCACCCATAAAAAGAAATACGATTTGCGTGGGACCTATTTCAATGTTAAGGCCAAAGAGACAGAGCACCACAGAAACATTGCCTCAATAAGATCAATCATCAACAAAAGCCGACTAAGCCAGCAAGTTAAAGCATTAAGTTTAAAGATCTTTCACCGTTTAGCCGAGGCAGAAGCCAAAGCCCACGGCCTGCCCATTGAGCAAGTCCATTTCCACGAGGTCGGGGCAGTTGACGCCATTATTGATATCGTCGGGAGCTGTATCGGCCTGGAAAAATTGGGGGTCGAGAAAATTTATTGCTCCCCGCTCCCATTCGGCCAGGGGAAAATCAAACATGTCCATGGCCTGTTACCCAACCCGGCTCCCGCAACCGTTGAATTACTAAAAGGGGTGCCTGTTTATGGGACAAAACTTAAAGCCGAATTGGTCACCCCAACCGGGGCCGCGATCATGTCAACCGTGGCGGAATTTTCCGATTTACCCAGGATCAAATTAGAAAAATTGGGGAACGGGGTCGGCTCATTTGACCTGCCGATCCCCAATATCTTGAGAGTATATCTTGGCGAATCGGAAATCCAGACGACCAAAGAAGCTATTTTACAGATAGAAGCAAATATTGATGATATGGCGCAGCCCGCCTTGCACAAGGCAGTCAATCGCCTGATGAAGATTGGAGCCCTGGATGCACAACTATCCCGGATCATAATGAAGAAGGGACGGACGGCCTTCCGATTAATTGTCTTGGGCCAACCGCAGCAGAAAGAAAAACTTTTGACAGAACTATTTAGAAGCACGACCACCCTTGGGGCCAGGACTTTTTTGGTTTCCAGGGAAGTGCTTGGCCGCCGCTGGGATAAAATCAAGACAAAGTTCGGTACAGCCAAAATCAAGTTGGGCTTACTTGGGGCAGAAGTAACGACCATCGCTCCGGAGTACGAAAACTATCGGCGATTAGCGGCCAAACATGCTCAGCCGATCGCCAAAGTCTACCAGGCAGTAAAAAAAGCCGCCGTTAACGCTTTTCCTCGGCCTTAAAAAGAGCCACCTGTTCATCCAACCGTTTTTTAGCCGCACCGACAAAGCCAGCAAATAAGGGATGCGGGCGATTGGGCCGTGATTTGAATTCCGGGTGATATTGGGTGCCAACAAACCAGGGATGGGCCGGGTATTCCACCACTTCGACAAGGTCTGCATCCGGATTGATACCGGAAAGCACCATCCCGGCGCCTTCAAACTCCTGGCGGAATTCGTTATTAAACTCGTAACGGTGGCGATGGCGTTCCTGGACTTCATCACGACCATAAGCCTGATGCAATAGTGTCCCTTTTTTGATCCGGCAGGGATAAGCCCCCAAACGCATCGTCCCCCCCTTTTCAGTAATTGTTTTCTGTTCAGGAATAAAATCAATGACCGGATATTTGGTCTCCGGATCAAACTCAGAAGAATTTGCCCCTTTTAGTTTGCAGACATTACGGGCAAATTCAATCACCGCGCATTGCATCCCCAAACATAAGCCAAGAAACGGAATGCCGTTCTCCCGGGCGTAACGAATAGCCCTGATCTTGCCTTCGATCCCCCGTCCCCCGAATCCACCAGGGATTAAAATCCCCTGGACCTGGCGAAAAACCGGCTCGATATCGTCCATTTCCTCCAATTTTTCGGCATTGATCCATTTGAAAAGGACCTTAACATGATGAGGAATGCCGCCGTGCTTCAAGGCCTCAACAATGCTTAAATAAGAATCTTCCAGTTCAATATATTTACCGACTATCGCCACGGTGACTTCTTTGTTAGCTTTACGAATCTCGTCAATCATCTGCGACCATTCAGCCAGGTCGCTGTGGCGTTGCGGCAAGCCAAGGTTTTTAATCACGATATCCCCCAAGCCCTCCTTATTCAAAACCAGCGGCACCTCATAAAGCAGGGAGACATCGGCCAAACCGACTACTTCTTCTTTGGCCACGTCGCAAAAAAGGGAAATTTTGTCCTTTAGTTCCGCCGAGAGCGCTTCTCTTGAGCGGCAAATAATAACATCAGGCTGGATTCCAATTTCCCGCAGTTTTTGCACGCTATGCTGGGTAGGTTTGGTCTTAAACTCATGGGTAGTTTCCAAATAAGGGATTAAGGTGACATGAATATGCACGCAGTTATCGCGACCAACCTCTTTGCGGAATTGGCGGATGGCTTCTAAAAACGGCAAGCCCTCGATGTCGCCGACTGTGCCCCCGATCTCACAAATCACAATATCAAATTTTTCTATTTTGGTAACCTGCCTGATCCGGTCTTTGATCTCGTTGGTAATGTGCGGCACAACCTGGACCGTCCCGCCAAGATAATCACCACGCCGCTCCCGAGTAATAACATTCCAATAGACCATCCCGGTGGTGACATTGTTGGATTTCCCCAAATTGACGTCGATAAACCTTTCATAATGGCCCAGATCCAGATCGGTTTCCGCCCCATCTTCAGTCACATAGACTTCGCCGTGCTGGTAGGGATTCATGGTGCCGGGGTCAACATTGATATAAGGGTCCAGTTTTTGAATGGTCACCGTAAAGCCGCGATTCTTCAGGATGCGCCCCAACGAAGCCGCCGTAATCCCCTTGCCCAACGAACTGACAACACCGCCCGTAACAAAAATATATTTCGTACTCATTTTAACCTCTCATATTCGTCGTGGATTTCCCCGACTATTTCTTCGATGACATCTTCCATCGTCACTAAACCCAAAGTATGGCCAAACTCATCAACCACAATCGCCAGATGGTGATATTCCACCTGCATTTGATCCAGCACATCATTGAGTTTTTTGCTGGTCGGGATGAACAAGGCCTGGCGCAAATGATTGCCGGCAAAATCAGCCGGGTTCACACGCAAAAGGTCTTTGGCATAAATCACGCCAACAATATTATCCAGGGTCTGATCGATTACCGGCAGGCGTGAATGTCCGCTCTCCCTGATTTTTGCAATTGCCTCATTAATTGTAGCACCAGCTTCCACATAAATTATTTTATCGCGCTGAGTCATGACGGCCCCGGAAGTAAGGTCGGTAAATTTGAAGACGGAAGAGATCATCTCCCTTTCATCTTTTTCGATTGCCCCTTCCTTTTCCCCGGCAATCAAAAGGGTTTTAATCACCTCTTCGGTAATAAAAGGGATTTTTTCTTGGCTATGCCCGCCCAATAAGAATATAATCGGCCGGCTTAACCAGGTCATAACAGCCACCAGAGGGCCAAGCAACATCTCAATTACGCTCAAAATGGGCGCCACAAAGAGGGAAATTGCTTCTGCCTTCCTAATAGCCAGGGTTTTTGGGGTGATCTCACCAAAAATCAAAATAAACATGGTCATCAGGCCGATAGCAATAGCAATAATTGTCCCCTGCGCCCCCAGGCCGATCGAACGCAAATATTCTTCAATCACAGTTGTGGCCAGGACCGAAGCGCTGATATTGACGATATTATTTCCGACCAAGATTGTGGAAATCAGTTTGGCCGGGTTTTCCCTTAAGCGCCGCAGGGTTCTGGCACCGCGTTTTTTTTCTTCGATCATATGAACGATGCGGGGCTGGCTGACCGTTGTCAGGGCAGTCTCTGACAAGGAAAAGAAAGCTGACAATAATATCAAGATAACCAGTAAGACTATTTCAAACATTAAATAACCTCGGTATAAAGATAACCAACCCTACCACCAAAGCACCAACAGAAGCAATTAAAACCGCCCCGGCAGAAATATTTTTTATCAAACCGGCAACCGGATGAACATTTGGCTCAACCAGGTTGACCAGCTCTTCCAGGGCTGTGTTAAAGAATTCTGCCATCAAGACTAGGGCAACAGTTAAAGCCAAGACTGCCATTTCCACTGTCGACAGCCTCAACCAGCCACCGACACCCAGGACAATTAAACCGATAACCAGGTGGATCCACATATTGCGCTGCGTGCTCAAGGCGTGCTTGGCGCCAGCTTGGGCATATTTAAAACTTTTGATAAATTTCTTCGGCATGCCTCATTTTCCTCCCATGGTCATAACCCAAGACATGTAATGCGCCATGTATAACTAATCTCTTTAGCTCGTTCAGCTTACTGACCCCAAAACGCTTGGCATTTTCCGCGGCGACTGTCTTGGAAATGATCACATCGCCCAGAAAACCGCTCTCCTCCATCGGGAAGGCCAGAACATCGGTCGGCCGGTCCTTTTGCCTGAATTTTTCATTCAAGCCATGTATTGTCCGCTCATCAACAAAGGTCAGGTCAATCTTCCCCCGACGCCCCTCACCTTTGATTATTTGCCTAATTAACCGTTTGTACATCCGGCTTCACCCGACAAATATCTGCCCCCAGGGCGGCAAATTTATCAATTATGTTCTCATAGCCGCGGCCGATATGATGGTCCCTATCTTCCAGCAGGGTTTCTCCTTCGGCCGCCAACCCGGCGACCAACAAGGCTGCCCCTGCCCGTAAATCTGAAACCTTGACCGGCGCCCCCGATAATTTTGCGACTCCATTGATGATGGCGCTCTGGCCTTCAAGTTTAATGTCAGCGCCCAATCTTTTCAACTCATGCATATGCATAAAACGATTTTCAAATATTGTTTCCGAGACAACAGAAGTCCCCTTGGCCAACGTCAAAAAGGCCGCCAATTGCGGCTGCATGTCGGTTGGGAAGCCGGGATAAGGCATGGTCTTTATGTCAACCGCCTGAAAACCGTTCTCGGCCAGGACTTCGACAGAATTATCGGTTAGGTTTAATTTGACGCCGCTTTCCTGGAATTTTTTGATGATCGCATCCAGGTGAGCAAGTTTTAAGCCCTTAACTAAGACATGTCCCCGGGTGATCGCGGCGGCAGCGATGGCTGTCCCGGCTTCAATCCGGTCAGGAATGATCGAGTATTCGACAGCTGATAACCTAGTGACTCCGGAAATTCTGATTTTCTCCGTGCCCGCACCTTCGATTTTGGCTCCGGCTTTAATAAGAAAGTTAGCCAGGTCAACAATCTCCGGTTCTTTGGCGGCATTTTCAATGATTGTTTCTCCTTCAGCTAGCGTGGCCGCCATCATCACAGATTCGGTTGCCCCAACTGAAGGGAAATCAAGCAGAATACTATTTCCTTTCAGTTTCTTGGCTTCAGCGATGACAAAACCATGCTCTAAATGGACTTTTGCCCCCAACCCCTCCATTCCTTTAATGTGGATGTCGACCGGACGTGAACCGATAGCGCAACCGCCCGGCAAGGGAATTTTTGCCAACCCTTTGACCGCCAGGATCGGGCCAATAACAAAAAACGATGCCCGCATTTTTGTCACCAATTCATATGGGGCGACATGGCGCACCTGCTGGTTCCAAACCGTCACTGTGTTTGGTTCTGACAGGGAATACTCGGCCCGCAAACCTAATGCCCGCAAAACCCTGATGATGGTAATGATATCCAGCAGGTTGGGAATATTGCGGATTTTGGTCATGCCAGGCAGCAGGATCGTTGCCGCCAAGATCGGCAAGGCGGCATTCTTTGATCCGGAGACGTTAAATTCCCCGTGTAACGGCTTGTTACCGTGAAGACATAATCTTTGCACCAAATTCCTCCGGTTTCCTATCGCTTAAGCCAAAATAATGCAAAATAAAGCCGACCGTCCTCTCTGCCGCCTGACCGTCGCCATAAGGATTGACCGCTTGCGTCATTTGCCGGTAGGCCTGTTCATCCGTCAACAGTCGGACAGTTTCCTGATATATATTTTCTTCACTGATTCCAACAAGCTTGACTGTCCCAGCCTCAATCGCTTCAGGCCGCTCGGTTTTTTCGCGCATAACCAGCACCGGCTTGCCCAATGAAGGGGCCTCTTCCTGCACACCACCCGAGTCAGTCAAAATAAGGTAGGAAGCTTTCATTAAATGGATAAATGGTTCGTAGTCCAGCGGCTCGATTAATTGGATGTTAGCAGAATTGCCTAAAGTTGTTTGGATTACTTCCCTGACCTGAGGATTTTTATGAACCGGAATGACAAAATAAATTTCCGAGCTGAATTGTTCGGCCAAGCGTTTTATGGCTGCACAGACATCCTTGATAGGCTGGCCAAAAAGTTCCCGCCGATGGGCGGTAACTGTTAAGAGCTTTTTCTTGGGATCGATTTTAATCCCAGTCGCTGCCAGGTCATAAGGCCGCTGCGACACCTTGAACAGGGCATCAATGACCGTATTGCCGGTTAAAGCTATTTTTTCTGGCATGACATTTTCGGCCAACAGATTCTGACGGGCGCTGGCCGTTGGGGGAAAATGCAAATCAGTTAAATCGGTCAACAATTGACGGTTCATTTCTTCTGGAAACGGACGCCACTTATCAAAAGTCCGCAACCCCGCCTCAACATGGCCAAGGGGAATTTTATAATAAAAAGCCGCCAGGCCGGCCGCAAAAGCGGTCGAGGTATCCCCCTGCACCAGCATCAGGTCCGGTTTTTCGTCTAAAATAAGCGGTTCCAAGCCCTGCAAACAGCGGGCCACAACACTGGCAATCGTTTGGTTGGCCTGCATTATTTCCAAGTCGTAATCCGGCACAACCTCAAATATCTTTAAGACCTGGTCCAACATCTGCCGATGCTGGCCGGTGACCACCACTACTTGTTCCAGTAAATCATGATTGTCTTCGATCGCTTTGACCACCGGGGCCATCTTGATGGCCTCTGGCCGGGTGCCAAACACTGACATTATTTTTTTTCGGTTGCCCATATTATTTCGGCAGCGCCATCACCAGCGCAATAACGCTCAAGATAAAACAAACAATATAAATGGACATCACGGCTTCTCGCTGGTTAAGGCCAGCCCGCAACAATAAATGGTGAATATGTTTATCATCAGCAGCAAAAGGGCTTTTCTTTTCCCTGATCCGGCGCAAGATAGCAAAAGTGGTGTCAAATATGGGCACGCCCAGGATAATCACCGGCACAACCAGGGCAACGACCAGAGTTGTCTTAAAAACACCGATAATTGATGAGGCTGCCAGGACAAAACCCAAAAAATAGCTGCCGGCGTCGCCCAAAAATATCGAGGCGGGAAAGAAATTATACCTTAAAAACCCGAGAGCAGCCCCGGCCAGGGCCAGCATCATCAGGGCGGCTCCCAATTGATGCGTCCTGAGGGCGACAAAAAATAATGTCGCGGCGGAAATAGCCGTCACCCCAGCCGCCAACCCATCCAGCCCATCAATCAGGTTGACAGCATTGGTCATACCGACAATCCAGATGACAGTCAGGGGAAGACCGATCAGCCCTAAAGGAAGCAAGCCATTTAGGGGATTGGAAACAAAGGTTATTGTCACCCCAAAACTGATCGCCACAATGGCCCCAATAATCTGAAAGGTTAACTTTATCAAGGGGCGTAAGCGGTAGATGTCATCCAGTAATCCGACAATCAGGACCACTGACCCTCCCAAGAGAATGCCAAGAATTGGTTTTGGGTGAATAATCACCCCAGTTGCCCCGCCAATCAGCAAGCCGAATAACACCGCAACCAGGAACCCGATATAAATCGCCCAGCCACCATTACGCGGAATGATTGAAGAATGAATTTTTCGTTCAGCCGGTTTGTCCAGCGCACCTATTTCAGGGGCAAAAGCTCTAACCATCGGGGTTAGCAAAATGGTTAAAATTAAAGCGATCAGGAAGGTTAGTAGAAACGTCACCATTACGGGTTTTTATTATATCATATTGACTTATCACCGGGCAAGTGAGAGAATTTCCCTTATGAGAAGGCTGTTTGGCCGCTGGTTCAAGCGCAAACGCTATGACTATCAAAAGAATTTGGCGTTGTATACTGACACCTTATTGAAATCCCAACCGGAAGCCGAGCGTTTCTCCCGCATGATCCCCTACCTGTTAGAAAAAACCATGGGCCTAATTTGCGCCTCGCTGGCTATTTTTAAACCGGCCGCCGGCAATTACAGTCTGCATTCAACCAAAGCTGACTCGAATCAGTCAACAATCCAAGCAGACTCTCTATTGGTCGAAGAACTCAAAAAGAGAAAGACGGAATTATTTTTGACAGAAATTCACAAGGCTGAACTGGAAATGGAAATCAGGGCCTTGGAAGCAGTGCTGGTTGTCCCGGGATTTGATAAAACAGAAAAACCAGCCGCCCTTCTCAACCTAGGCTCCCGGCGCAGCAATGAACAATTTGATCGTTCCGACATTGCCTATTTAAAAAAATACGCCAATAAAATAGCCTCATTATCTGCCAATTAAACTGCGCTTCCACTTGTTTTTCTTGTTGATCAATGTTAGGATTTTTTCTAAGCACTAAACTGCTACCTGGGTTACTCCCCGGTTAAGACAAAAGAAAGGAATGGTTTCAAATGTTAACAGCCGCTTTTAATAATGTTAAAAAGTCCCTGACCGCATTAATTCTCTTACTCGGAGGCTTATCGACCCTGGCCTGGGGAAGCGAGGCCGACCTGGTCATGCCCAATCTCTCCACCCAGGTATTTTTAGGCATAAACGGGCACTCCCTATTGCTATGGGGAATGTTGATTTGCGTTTTCGGCATGATTTTCGGGCTGTATCAATATATGCAAATCAACAAGCTCAAAGCTCACGCCTCAATGCGTGAAGTCTCTGAACTGATTTTTGCCACCTGCAAAACCTACCTGATTGAACAGGGAAAATTCATCCTGATTTTAGAAGCGATTATCGGCGTGGTTATTGTCGGTTACTTTGGTTTTCTACGGCATCTGGAAGCGATCAAGGTTGTGGCGATTCTTGCCTCCAGCTTACTTGGTATTGCCGGCAGTTACTTTGTTGCCTGGTTTGGCATGCGGATAAACACTTTAGCCAATTCTGCCTCAGCTTTTGCCAGCTTAGAAGGGAAAGCTTTCCCCGTTTACGCTATCCCGATTAAGGCCGGCATGAGCATCGGGACCCTGCTGGTCAGCATCGAATTGTTCATGATGCTCTGCATCCTGCTGTTCATTGATCCAACTTTTGCCGGCCCCTGCTTCATCGGCTTTGCCATTGGTGAATCGTTGGGCGCCTCGGTCCTGCGCATTGCGGGCGGTATTTTTACCAAGATTGCCGACATCGGCTCCGATTTGATGAAAATTGTTTTTAATTTAAAAGAAGATGACCCTCGCAATCCTGGAGTTATCGCCGATTGCGTCGGCGACAATGCGGGCGATTCAGTCGGCCCGACCGCTGACGGCTTTGAAACCTATGGCGTGACCGGCGTGGCTTTAATCACCTTTATCTTGGTAGCCATTAACAACCCGGTGGTACAGATTCAGCTCCTGGTCTGGATGTTCGTTATGCGCTTGATCATGATCATTGCCAGCTCACTTTCCTATTGGATCAACGCTGTTTATGTCGCCAAGCGCTTCCAAAATGCCAAAGAGATGAATTACGAATCCCCCCTGACCTCGCTTGTTTGGATTACTTCCTTGCTGTCCATTGCGTTGACTTTCATTTTCTCCTATCTGTTAATCCCTGATATGGGTGGCGGCCAACTTTGGTGGAAACTGGCCGGGATTATTACCTGCGGCACAATCGCCGGCGCCATTATCCCCGAATTCGTCAAGATTTTTACCTCCACTGAATCAACCTATGTCCAAAATATTTTTCAGTTCTCCAAAAAAGGTGGCGCGTCATTAAACATTCTAGCGGGTCTGACTGCGGGGAACTTCAGCGCTTATTGGATGGGCATTGTCATTCTTTTCCTGATGGGGGTAGCTTATCTGTTTAGCCTCCAAGGCCTTGACCAGCTGATGGTTGATCCGGCCATCTTTGCCTTCGGTTTGGTCGCCTTCGGCTTTTTAGGGATGGGGCCGGTCACGATTGCGGTTGATTCATATGGGCCGATCGCTGATAACGCCCAATCGATTTATGAGCTCTCCCTGATCGAGAAACGCCCCAATATTAAGGAAGAGATTAAAAGGGATTACGGCTTTACCCCCGATTTTGAAAAGGCCAAGTTTAACCTGGAGTCTAATGATGGAGCGGGAAACACTTTTAAAGCTACCGCCAAGCCGGTACTTATTGGGACGGCTGTGGTCGGCGCCACAACCATGATTTTCTCGATCATTGTTATCTTAACCCAGGGATTAACTGCCCATATTGATAAATTATCCGTTCTCTATCCACCCTTTTTCCTGGGGCTGCTGGCTGGCGGGGCAGTTATATATTGGTTTACCGGGGCCTCAATGCACGCGGTGACTGCTGGCGCCTATCAGGCGGTCGCGTTCATTAAAGATAATATCAAACTGCACGAGGGAGACAAATCATCGCTTGAAGACAGTAAAAAGGTCGTGTCCATTTGTACCAAGTTTGTGCAAAAAGGGATGATCAATATTTTCATGGTTATTCTCTTCAGCACCCTGGCTTTTGCCTGTTTAAATCCTTTCTTCTTTGTCGGCTATTTAATTTCCATCGCTCTCTTTGGCCTCTTTCAGGCCAACTTTATGGCCAATGCTGGTGGGGCCTGGGATAATGCCAAGAAGTTAGTTGAAGTCAAATACAGTCACGAAAAAGGCTCTGCCCTGCATGCGGCTACGGTTGTTGGTGATACTGTTGGCGATCCTTTCAAAGATACTTCCTCTGTCGCCATTAACCCGCTGATTAAGTTCACCACCCTATTTGGTTTGTTAGCCGTGGAAATTGCCATTGAGCTCAGCCGGACAATGAACCTAATCCTGGCCGGGACATTTTTCCTGATCTCTGCTTTCTTCATCCTCCGCTCTTTCAGCGATATGAAGATTGCCCATTTCGACTAAGCCTGAGTCTCAGAAATAATTAAGGGGTTGTCGCAAGACAGCCCCTTATCTTTTGTCCAACTGGATCGCTTGAATCCTTTGGTAATAAATGATAAAATAACTGTTGTAGAAAGGAATCTTGATTTGGTAAGGAACAGTTTACTACTATTAAGCATCGTTTTTGCTCCAGCCGTTGGAGCTTTTTTTCTGCCTTTGGCCGGACGCCTGTCTGAGCAGCTGCGCAATTACCTTGCATTTACCTTAGTCGGCATCTCCCTTGTTGGATCTGCTTTACTGCTGCCAACCGTAATAACCGGCCAATCAGTCACATATTCCTTAAGTTTCCCCTTTAGTTTTGATATCTCCTTTGTGGCCGATAGCCTGGCCATCTTTATGGCCATTACTTCATCGCTCATCAGCACCATCATCATTGTCTACTCCTTTGATTACATCAGCCATTATGAAAATAGAAATGAATATTATTTAATGGTCGTTCTCTTTTTAGGGGCAATGATGGGAATTATCTTTTCTTCAAATTTGATCCTATTGTACACTTTCTGGGAAATCACCGGATTGGCCAGCTGGCGCTTGATCGGCTTTTTTCGCAAGAAAACCGATGTTTTAAGGGCCGACAAAGCCTTTTTGGTAACCGTCTTCGGTGCCCTGGTCATGCTCCTCGGTTTCATCAGCCTCTATCATGATACCGGCTCTTTAAATCTGATCGCCATCAAGCAAGCCCTGGCCACAACGCACATTTCTAACTTAACCACACTTTTATTGCTTTTTGGCATCTTATCCAAATCAGCCACGCTCCCTTTTCATACTTGGCTGCCTGACGCCGGCGTCGCCCCTTCGCCAGTCACCGCTCTGCTCCATGCTGCTGTTTTGGTGAAGATCGGTGTTTACGTTTTTGCCCGGCTTTTCCTGGTGACCATGCCGATTAACGAAGTCTGGCAGGTTATTGTCCCGGCGGTTGCCGCGGCCAGCGCCCTGATCTCGGCCGGCGCGGCACTCATCGATACGGACTTAAAAAGAATTATTGCCTACTCAACGATCAGCCAAATTGCCTTTATTTTCTTTGGCCTGGCCATTGGCAGCCCCATCGCCATCGCCGGCGCCCTACTATATATACTAATGCACGGCCTGGCTAAGGCCGGGCTCTTCATGTGCGCTGGGATAATTGAACAAAATGCCAAGACCAAAGATATTACCCAAATGGGCGGCTTAATTAAAACGATGCCGTTGACCGCGTTCAGCTTCCTGATTTGCGCCTTCTCTGTAATGGGGGTCCCTCCATTGGGGGGCTTTTTCAGCAAGTACCTGGTATTTATGGGTTCGATCCAGAGTAAAGAATGGTGGATTATCTCTTTCTTTCTTTTTGGGGCTTTCTTAACCATAATATATCTCTTCAGAGTTTTTGCGCTGGTGTTTTTGGGTGAAGCTCGCGTCCAGGCTAAGGAAGGGTCAAGAATAATGGTCGGTTCCGTATTAACTCTGGCCATCCTGTCGCTGGTGGCCGGCATCCTAATATACTATCCGGCATCATTGGCTAATTTAACCGTGGCACAAATGTTGGGAGGTATAAAGTGACACCCCCAATCATGACCATGTTGGTGATAGCGCTACCTATCTTCGCCAGTTTATTGATCCTGTTAACACCCAAGCGCTGGCCTGCCAGCCAACCGACCATTCTAATGGCGGCCACGATCGCCAGTTTATTTTTAAGCTTTTCGCTGTTTGGCAAAGAGAGCATGGTTTCTTTTCCCTGGCTTGGCGGCGGGCTGGATTTTTCCTTCCGTTTATATCAATTCAGTGCTTTTATTGTGGCCGCAGTCGCTGCCTTTTCATTCTTGATTGCCCTTTATACCCTTTCATTTTTCCGGGCCGATAACCAGAGCAAATTATTTGCTTTTTATCTGCTGCTTTCTCAGGGCCTGGCGGCCGGCGCCGTGTTGGCCAACAACCTGGTGGTCATGCTTTTCTTCTGGGAGGCCTTGCTCCTGACCTTGTTTGGCTTTATCCTTCTTGGCGGGCAATATTCGTTTAAAACCGCTATAAAAGCTTTTACCATTAACGGGATTACCGATCTCTGTATGATGCTGGGAATTGTCCTGACCATTTTCCTGGCCGGGACAGCAACGATGACCAAGATCAATTTACCGCTCGATACTCTAGGCGCGACCGCTTTTATCTTCTTAATGATTGGCGCTATTGCCAAAGCCGGTTCAATGCCTTTTCATACCTGGATTCCTGATGCCGCCCTGGATGCCCCACTCCCCTTTATGGCCTTCCTCCCGGCGGCCCTGGAAAAACTGCTCGGAATTTACTTATTGACCAGGATATCTTTTGATCTCTTCCAACTGAAGCCAGAGAGCTGGGTTAGCTCCCTGTTAATGATTGTTGGGGCAGCAACGCTTATCTTGGCGGTCCTCATGGCCTTAATTCAGAAAAATTACAAGAAATTACTTTCTTATCACGCCATCAGCCAGGTCGGCTACATGATTCTTGGGCTTGGGACCGCTGTCCCAGCCGGCATGGTCGGGGGATTGTTCCATATGATCAATCACGCCATGTATAAATCCTGCTTATTCTTGACCGGTGGCTCAGTTGAAAAACAGGCTGGGACAACCGATTTGGAAAAATTAGGCGGGCTCGGCTGGAAGATGCCGGTCACTTTTGGCTGTTTCCTGATTGCCGCCGCCTCTATCTCTGGCGTCCCTCCCTTCAATGGTTTCTTTTCCAAAGAATTGGTTTATGATGGTGCGCTGGAACGGGGAACAATCTTTTACGTTATCGCCCTGCTGGGTTCGTTCTTTACTGCCGCTTCATTTTTAAAATTGGGTCACGCCGCCTACTTTGGGCAGGCTGCCACTCAAACCCGGGAAACCAAAGAGGCCGCCTGGCCAATGCTGCTGCCGATGATAATTATTGCGGCGCTTTGCCTGTTATTTGGCCTTTGGAATGCCCTGCCGTTAAATAACTTGATCCAACCGGTTTTTGGCCAGCAGCTGGCAGGCCATAATTATGCCGGATTACCCCACAACCTCTTTTTAATTGTCATGACAGTCATCGTTATTGGCCTGGCTCTCCTGAATCATTGGTTTGGCGTGAAACGTTATGGCAGCGGCTTAAAGGCGGCTGATCATATCCATTACGCGCCGGGACTGAAACAGGCCTATAATTTAGCCGAAAAGAAATTTTTTGACCCTTATGAGCTTGGTTTAAAGGCCATTCGCCTTTTCGCCATTATCGCTTGGGGGCTTGATCGCCTGATCGATTGGCTTTACAGTGGTTTAGCAACATCGGCCGCCCGGCTCTTGTCCCTGGTCATCAGAAAATCTCACTCCGGCAATTATGCCACCTATCTCTGGTGGGTAATTGTTTCCCTGGCTGGCTCAATGCTTTATATATTTATGGTGAAATAATATGGTAGGATCATTTATTTTTGTGCCGATTTTATTATTGATGATAGTTAATGTGCTTAGCTTTTCGCACAAGTCAAAGCTGCACAATATCCTCTTTGGTTTTGGGCTGCTGACTGCTCTGGCCCAAATTGCCTTGGTCCTCTGGCCTAACAAGAATTTCTGGCAATTGACCGCAAATTATCAATTTAACGTGATTAAATTTAATTTAGCAGCTGATAATCTGACCCTGGTTATGCTGCTGGCCATCGGGCTGGTCGGGCTAATCGCCCTGATTGTGGCACGAGGCTTGATAAACGATGTCGACCAAGAATACAATTTTACCAACCTTTGGTTTATCGCCCTGACTGGGATGAATGGCCTGGTGCTGGCTACCGACATCTTTTCACTTTATGTCTTTATTGAAATTACCGCCGTGGCCTCGTTTATTCTTATTGCCTTGACCAAGGAGAGGGATGCCCTCGAAGGGGCTTTTAAATACGTCATCTTCTCGTCGTTTGCTACCGTGCTGATGTTGGCCGCCATCGCTTTATTGGTCTTTTTTGCCGGTGATACCTCGTTTGCTGCCATCGCCAACGCGATCAAGGCCAACCCCGGCAACAGCCTGATTCTGATGGGTTTGATCCTCTATCTCTTATCCGTTTTTATTAAGAGCGGACTCATCCCCTTTCACGGCTGGTTACCTGACGCTTATTCTGCCGCCCCGGCGATTACCTCAATTTTCATAGCCGGCATTGTTACCAAGGTTGTCGGTATTTATCCGTTGATCAGATTTGTCCAGTTGACCGGGACCCTGGCTGATCCGTTGAGAAACATTTTGTTGTTAGTTGGCGGCACCTCTATTGTTATTGCCGCCCTCTCGGCGCTGGGACAGACAAACTTTAAGCGTTTATTAGCATATTCCAGTATTAGCCAGATGGGCTATATTGTTTTAGGCCTGGCGGCCGGTTCGGCGCTTGGTTTGGCTGGAGCCATTCTCCATATCTTTAACCATGCTGTTTTCAAGTCTCTGCTCTTCATCAATGCCGCTGCGGTTGAAAAACAGACCGGAACGCTTGATATTGATAAAATGGGCGGGCTAGCTGAAAAAATGCCTTATACCGGGGCCACCTCAGCGATTGCCTCGTTATCAACGGCCGGCATCCCCCCCTTGTCAGGTTTTTGGAGCAAGCTATTAATTATCATTGCCCTCTGGAATGCTCAACTATATTTTTATGCCACAGTAGCCGTATTAGCCAGCTTATTGACGCTTGGTTATATGCTGACCCTGCAGAGAAAGGTCTTTTTTGGCCAGCTGGAGAATGCTTTTTATGAAACCAAGGAGGCTGGGTGGCAACTGGTCCTCCCATCATTGCTACTGGCCGGAATTATTTTAGGGCTGGGACTTGGGTTTCCATGGCTGATTAATACCTGGTTGATACCGATAGGGAAAATATTATGAGGTTAGGAAATTTGGAAATTGAAATCATCATTGCTCTGTTTTTGGTCTTAACTGCCCTGTGGACAGTCATGGCCAGAAGTTTACTGCGGGCAGCCATCGGCCTGGCCCTGACTAGCGCCATGTTAACTGTCATGATGTACAAATTAAATGCCCCTCTGGCCGCAGTTTTTGAGCTTTCGGTTTGTTCTGGATTGATTTCGGTAATTTTTATCACAACAATCAGCCTGACCCAACCATTGACTTGGGCAGAGATTTACGAACATGAAAGAGAACGGCTCTCCCGCTTCCGCCCTCTCCCCTTCATTATTTTACTGTTGGGCTTGTTCTTTTGGTTGGTCAAGGTTGACCTGGCCTTGCCCACAGTAGTCGCCGAAAAAGTCACTGACGTCCGAGTAGTCCTTTGGAGCTTAAGGCAGCTTGACCTGGTCGGCCAGATTATTTGTTTGCTGGCTGGCGCTTTTGGCGTGACTATTTTATTTAAAGCCTGGAGGGGAAAATGAGTTTTTGGTTTTTCTGTGTTTGTGTCATCATGCTGGCAGTCATCGGTGTCTACTGCCTGCTTTACACTTATAGCCTGATGAGAGCGTTGATCGGGATCGAAATCCTGATCAAGGCAGTGACTTTACTAATCATTGCTGTCGGCTACTTTAGCCAACACCTGGCCCTGGCCCAATCCCTGGTGATTACCCTGATTGTCATGGAAGTTGTAATCATGGTGGTGGCCGCTGGGATTGTCCTGGGGCTGCACCATTATCAAAAGGATCTGGATATTAGAAAACTAAGGGAGTTAAAAGGTTAAGATGAACCACTGGTTATTATTACCCCCATTGACCTTTTTAGTCATGCTGGCTTTTATTTTGGCCTTGAATTATGTCTTGTCTCTTTTTGCCTTAAAGGTTGGCCCGCGAACAGCCGAATCGGGAACGCCCTACGCCTGCGGAGAGACCGCTTTTGATCCCATGGCCCAGCCGGACTACAGCCAGTTTTTCCCGTTTGCTTTTTTCTTTACGATCGCCCATGTGGCAACCATGATGCTAATTACCGTCCCGATGGAAACATTTAATATTTTGATTCTGGCTTTGTTGTATCTTTTTGCCGTGATTGTCGGCTTATTTACACTGTTAGGAGGCTAATGTCGATGCAGTTAGTAAAAAAAATTGTTACCTGGGCGAGAATCAAATCTCCCTGGATTATCCATTTCAACACCGGCGCCTGCAATGCCTGTGACATTGAAATTGTCGCCGCCCTGACCCCACTCTATGATGTGGAGCGTTTTGGCATAATTATCAAGGGGACGCCGCGACATGCCGATGTCTTAGTCTGTTCCGGCCCGGTGACCAGACAGATCGAAGACCGGCTCAAAATGATTTACGACCAGATGGTAGAACCGAAATTTGTGGTGGCCGTCGGCACTTGCGCCTGTTCCGGCGGGGTTTTTCAGGGCTGTTACAACGTCAAAGGCGGGATAGATACCAAGATCCCGGTTTCTGCTTACATTCCGGGCTGCCCGGCCAGCCCCAAAGCAATTATTGACGGCGTGGTCAAATTATTGGCCAGCCTGGAGGGATAAGATGACCAGCGAAGAAGCCATTGTCACTGAATTGACAAATAAGTTCCATGTTCTCGATGGGAAGACTCAGGTTCGACGGCCACGCCGGATTTTTTCCGAAGTTGCTTATGCTGACTTCCGGCCAATCCTGGATTTTGCCAAGGACAAACTTGGCTTCAATTATCTTAATATGATCACCGGCTTAGACGAAGGAGATAATCTGGCCCTCTATTATCATTTGAGCAAAAATAATGCCATTACGCTAAACATAAAAACTTTCGTCACCAAAAATAACCCGGTTGTTAAAACCGTAACTGATGTGTTCCCCAGCGCTGATGTGGCTGAACGGGAACTTGTCGACCTGCTTGGTTTTAAAGTCGAAGGCCTGGCCGCCGGCAGCCGCTACCCATTGACCGATGACTGGCCGGTTGGCGAATTTCCACTCCGCAAGGATTGGAAAATGAAAGGAGAGGTGTAATATGTCCGGACCAGAAGATTTTAAAATCCCTCTAGGGCCTCAGCACCCCGCCTTAAAGGAACCGGAAAGCTTTAGCATTGCCTTGAAGGGCGAAAAGATCTTGGGTGTTGATATCCGGCTTGGCTATAATCATCGCGGGATTGAAAAAGCCTGCGAAAGCAAATCATATCTGCAAGCCGTCTATTTGATTGAACGCATTTGCGGGATTTGTTCACATACCCATTCGACTTGCTTCGTGCAAGGGGTCGAAGAGCTGGCCGGATTACAGGTCCCCAAGCGGGCCACTTATATCCGGATGATTATCGGCGAGCTGGAAAGGGTCCACTCCCACCTGCTCTGGCTGGGTGTTGCCGGACACGAAATCGGTTTTGATACCCTGTTGATGTATTCCTGGCGCGACCGGGAAGTTGTCATGGATATCCTGGCAATGGTAACCGGCAATCGAGTTAACTATGGCATCAACGCTATCGGCGGCGTCCGTCGTGATATCAGCCAGGAACAGATCAAAGATATTTTAGCCGCCTTAAAAACTTTAAGGGAGAGAACCCTTTATTACATTGAGATCGCCTCCAAAGAAACCACCATCATCGAAAGGCTCTCCGGTGTCGGGATTCTTTTGCCGGCTGACGCAATCAAACTAAATGCCGTTGGCCCAACCGCTCGCGCCTCCGGGGTTGATATCGATATCAGGCGAGACGATCCCTATGCCGCCTACTCCGAAGTTGAGTTTAAAGTCATAACCGATAACCATAACGACGTTTACGGCCGGACAGTTGTCCGCATGAAAGAGCTCCTGGAATCGTACAACATCATTGAACAGGCGCTGGCCAAACTCCCGGAAGGGCCGATTGCCGTCAGGGCGCCACGCAAGGTCCCGGCAGGAGAAGTCCTGAGCCGTTACGAAGCCCCTCGCGGTGAAGACCTGCATTATATTAAAGCCAACGGGACCGAATTTCCTGAGCGAGTCAAGGTCCGCGCCCCAACCCTGGCTAACGTCCAGGCTGTCAAAAAAATGTTGGAAGACCGTTATCTGGCCGACCTGCCGATTGTTGTCGCGGCCATTGACCCCTGTTTCTCCTGTACCGATCGTCTGATCGAGGTCAAAGACCTGGATCAGGGAGAGACAAAGATCCTTGATTGGCAAAAGCTGCAACAGTTGAGCATAAAATATAACCAGCAACGCGGCCTCGATTTTACGGCGGCTGGTAAAAGACTGCAGAGGTTAATGGAGAAATAATGTTATTAGATCTATTTTATATTTTAGTTTTCCCGGGTTTTCTTTTCTTGAGCGCCTTTGCGCTCTGGGCCGAATATTTTGATCGCCTGGTTTATGCCCGATTGCAAAACCGGGTCGGCCCGCCCTGGTTTCAACCGACGGCTGACTTTATCAAGCTGGTAGCCAAAGCCGATTTGGTGCCGACAGCGGCCAACCCGACATTTTTCAGGCTGGCCCCGATTATTGCCCTGACCGCGGTTTGTACCGCCTTCATATATATCCCCCTCTGGAGCACCAGCTCACTCTTCTCGTTTAATGGGGATATTATTGTCATTCTTTATCTGTTAACGATCCCTACCCTTTGCTTTTTTATCGGCGGCTGGTATTCAACCTCCCTGTATTGCCGTATCGGTGCAGTGCGTACTGTCACCCAGTTATTTGCTTACGAGATCCCCCTGTTTATGGGTTTATTGGCGCCGGCCCTTTTAGCCAACAGTTGGTCAATTACAGAAATCATGCAATTCTATATCGATCATCCCTGGTTTTGGGCCTTTAACCTGATCGGCCTGATAGTCTCGTTGATCGCCCTGCACGGCAAATTGGAAAAAGCTCCATTTGATATTCCGGAAGCCGAGACCGAAATTGTCGCCGGTGGTTTTACCGAATACAGCGGCCGTTTGCTCGCCTTTCTGCGCATGACCCTGGACATAGAAATGATTGTCGGAGCTTCACTATTAGCGGCAATTTTCCTCCCCTTTGGCCTGCAGTCCGGCCCGGTGGTCGGCTTTTTGGTTTATCTCGTCAAAGTCCTATTAATAGTCTTTTTATTCTCGATTGCCAGAACGATTTTTGCCCGGATGAGGATCGACCAGATGATCGCTTTTTGCTGGCAATACGTCGTCCCTTTGGCCATGGTCCAGCTGCTGATTAATTTGATCTTGAAAGGAATCATTATCCGATGAAAAATCCGGGCAAAATGCTGTTCGAAGTCCTCAACCACCTGTTTAAAAAACCGGCTACCGTCAATTATCCGTTTGACGGCTCCAAGATGCCAAAAGGTTTCCGGGGCAAGATCCTGTTTCACCCGGAAAAATGTATCGGCTGCCAATTATGCGTCCGCGATTGCCCCTCAAATGCGATCAAGATAATCAAGATTGCCGATAAACAGTTTGAGGCCCAGATCGATTTGGGTAAATGCATTTATTGCGGCCAATGTGTTGATTCCTGTTTGAAAAAGGCGATCGAAATTACCAGTGATTTTGAGTTGGCCCAACTGGACCCCACTAAGCTCAAAATCACCGTCAAAGGGGAACCACCCACCACTCCTCCCCCAAATCAACCCAATAATGCATGAATCCTATGTCGCCCGCTCAATCCTGGATAAAAGTTTAGCCGCCCTGCCCAAAGACAAGCATAAAATCAGCCAGATTAATCTTGGTGTCGGCGTCATGGAAGGCCTGGAACCCGATAGTTTGCGGCTCTACTTCAATGAATTGGCCAAAGGCAGCGCGGCTGAAGGAGCCAATTTGGTGATTGAACTGTTGCCGGCACAACTTCATTGCAGCGAGTGCCATCATGTGAGCAGCTACGACGGGAAACAACCGCTGCAGGTTACTTGCCCCAAGTGCCAGGGTTTAAACCGTTTGGTCGGCGGACGTGAACTTTTCCTTAAGAGCCTGGAGGCGCAATGAACGAGATAAACATCAACCAAAATATTTTTGAACAAAATGAACAGGTTGCCGCCCATAACCGGGCCTGGTTAAAAGAGCGCCAGCTGACTATGGTCAATTTGATGGCCTCGCCGGGGGCGGGCAAAACCAGCTTGATCCTGCAATTGTTAAAACATTTACCCCAGGGGCTGTCGGCTGGAGTGATCGAAGGAGATGTCGCCTCATCAGTTGATGCGGACAAAGTCACAGCGGCCGGCTGGCCGGTCGTCCAGATCAATACCGGCGGCGGCTGCCATCTGGAAGCACAAATGGTCGGCCAGGCCCTTAAGCAATTAAACCTTTCCGGTCCCGGATTAATAATCGTCGAAAATATCGGCAACCTGATCTGTCCGGTCGATTTTAATTTAGGAGAAAGCCTTAAATTAGTTGTTACCAGCACCCCCGAAGGAGACGATAAACCGCTCAAGTATCCAGGCATTTTTGCCGCAGCTGATATTATTGCCATTAACAAAATTGATCTACTCCCCCACCTTGATTTTAGCCTCGAGAAATTTTCCCAGGCCGTGAAGTTGCTCAACCAACAAGCCAAGCTCTGCCCGGTTTCGGCCAGGAGTGGAGATGGTGTTGTCAGCCTGCTTTCAACTATGCTAAAATCGTGAACAAATGAAGTTTTCATGGCTCCTGACTTTGCCACTGCTGGGATTGGTCACCGGTCCTGTTCTGGCCTTTGACCCCAACCGGATAATTGACCTTACCCCGCTCCCCAAGCAATCCAATATCTATTACAGCAAAGCCGGAAAACTCTGGAAAAATGATCAACAGACCAAGCAAGTAATTATCAAATTAACCAAATACGTCTACGCTTTTGATGTCAGCCCAAACCAGCAATTCGCCGCCTATGCGGTTAAAGCCAGGCTCCCGGCCACTCCGGAAAAAGATCTCCCGGCCAGCGATCAATTCGGCAATATGGTTTATTTAAGAGACCTTGGCTCCGGAAAAGACACGGTTATTAAATTGGAACAGCCGACAATTGATAAAGTCATCAATATCAGATTTATTGATGACCAGCGCCTGCTGATTACCTTTAATAACGTCAACAGCAACTGCCTGCAATTAATTGATTTACTGACCAAAAAGACAGGTATTTACAAAATCTCCCGCGAAGAGACCCTTTACGGCGACCTGGGAATCCTTGATGTCAGCCCGGACGGGCGGCTGGCAATTGTCAGCGCCATGAGTTGGGAGGGCGCCCAACAGTTTGTAGTTGATCTAACCACCATGAAACGGCTCGGCCGGCCGGTCTTCAGCCGCTTTGCCGGAGGGCTCTTTTTAATGAAAATGATCGATGATAAACATATCCTGGCTTATGAAGGGCAGACCCTTAGCACCAATCCGCCAAAGAGCGATGTTAAATTATTAAAATACAATTACCTCACCGGGGAAAAACAGGAACTTGGCCATTACAATGACTATCCCATCCTCTGCAATGGCAAAATGCTGCCCAATAAGTTCCTCTTGCTTCTCCCCAGCCGACAACCGCTCTTTCTGGGACAATCATATTTTACTTTAGACAGGCAATCCGGCCAAATAATTGCCTATAATGATGATTTTGTCCTCCTGGCCCGCGATGCAGTCAACCTCTGGACTACCGATTCCCGTTTTAAATTGCCGGCAGTCATTGACAGCAATATTAATTATTTGCTCGTCCCGGTGGTCAGGTAAAAAATGCTTGAAGAAACCCTCAAAACCATCAAAGAAAGTGAAGCCGCCGCCGCACGGATAATTCAAGCGGCGGAAAAAGAGCGGGTACATCTGATTAATCAGGCCAAACAGCAAGCTCAAAATATTTTAGCGGAAACTGAACAGGCCGCCCAAACCAAGACAGCAGAAATATTAACCGTGGCCCGGGCAGAGGCCGCGGCAGAACAACGCAAAATCGAAGGCGATTGCCAGGAAGCACTAACAGCCATCCGACAAAAAGCGGCGGCTAATTTTGCCGCTGCCAGGCAGGCATGTCAGTTGTAGCGGTCCAAAAAGTGGCCATCTTCGGCCACGAACAGGCTAAAACTTCTGCCCTGCAATTGTTACAGCGAGCCGGCTGTCTGGAAATCACCCCACAGGCCGTGGCTGCAAATAATAGAAATGAAGATAACCTGGAAATTGAAATTAATGAACTGGCATCAGCCATAAAATTACTGGAAAGCCGGAGCGGGAAGAAAAAGAGTTTTATCGAGGGTTTTGTCCCCTATAAAGAAAAGGTCACGGCCGAACTCCTGCGGCAAACAGCCAGCCGCTTTGATTGGCGCGCCCTGCTTGACCAGTTAAACGGGCTCGAAACAAGATTAGCCAACCTGAAAACCCTGGAATTGACCTTAAAAGCAGAGATCGGCATCCTGCTGCCCTGGCAAATAATTACTCTTCGACTCAACCAGTTAAATTCCCTAAACTCGGCCGGCCTGATTATCGGCACCATAAAAAAAACGCTTCTAACTGCCTGTACAACTGAATTAACAGCCCTGACCAGGACTTTGGTCATTGAGCGCTTAAGGGAAGACAAGCAATTTATTTATTTGGCCATAGGTTATTTAAATATGGACAGCCAAAGCATCAATGAAATACTAACTAAATTCAACTTTATCAAAGCCACCCTGCCGGCAACTGATAAGAGCCCCAGGCAGGAATTAGCCCGGCTGCAGGGGTTATTGTTGGAAGCCCAACAGGACCAAAAACAAATCGGCTCCGAACTCAAATCACTTAGTCGCCATTTGACCTCGCTGCGCTATATTTATGATTATTTGTACCAGAAATTGTTGCTAAAAACTGCCCAGGCGGGTTTGTCGCAGACTGAACACACTTTTGTCTTAACCGGTTGGCTGCCTAAAAAACAGATCAGGCCCTTGGCTGACAAGTTGCAACAGAGCTCACAACTTCTCTGGCTGGTGGAGATCTCCCCTGAGGCGGGAGAAATCCCCCCAACCTTATTGTCCAATCCTGCCGTATTTGGGCCTTTTGAAGTTATCACCAGAATCTTTGGCCTGCCGCAACAGAAAGAGATTGATCCCACCGCCCCCCTGTCGTTCTTCTACCTGCTATTTTTTGCCATTTGCCTTTCTGATGTCGGTTATGGCTTATTATTGGCGATCATTTCATATTTTCTACTGAAAAAACTAACCCTCTCAGAGGGGGGAAAAAATATTGTCCAGCTACTATTCTGGGGCGGGTTGGCGGCCAGCCTGATCGGGGTTGCCACAGGGAGTTATTTTGCCATCGACCTGCAGCTTTTGCCGGAACCGTGGCGCTCCGGATTGAAAAGCTTACAGTTGATTGACCCCATAAAAAGCCCGTTAAATGTTTTGTTGATGTCGCTGGCACTGGGAGTAATCCAAAATCTGGTTGGTCTCTCCCTGGCCATGTACTGGAAAATACGGCAACGAGAGTTTGTCTCGGCCATAATCGATGATGGCCTCTGGCTCTATTTTCTGACAGCCCTGGTCAGCTATATTATTATTCCCTTCGTTGCCCCCGGATACAGCGAACTCAATAAGATTTTGGTGATAATTGGCGCGGCACTGCTGGTCCTCACCCAAGGCCGGGCGGAAAAAGGGCTGATTAAAAAAGCCATTTTTGGCTTATTAAGCCTTTATCGAACAACCAGCTATTTGGGAGATACCCTCTCCTATTCCCGATTGCTGGCGCTGATGATGACAACCTCAATCATTGGCATGGTTATAAACATAATTGCCGGTTTAACCAGCCAGAGTATTCCGGTTGTCGGTTATCTGATCATGATCGTTATTCTAATTATTGGCCACCTCTTTAACCTGGTTGTTTCTGTATTAGGCGCTTTTATCCATGCTGCCAGGTTGCAGCTGGTCGAGTTTTTTGGCAAATTTTACGTCGGTGGCGGCCGGGAGTTTAAGCCCTTCAGGCCGCTGACCAAGTATGTTATTATTGACTGAAAAAAAGGGGGAAATATTATGGATTTAGGATTGGGATTGGCAATTGCCGGAGCCTCTTGCGCCGCTTTTCTGGCCGCTTGCGGTTCGGCCTGGGGGATTGCTGTCGCCTCGGAAGCGGCCGGAGGGGTGCTGACGGAGGATCCGGATAAATTTGGCCGCTTGCTGGTTATGGTGGCACTACCGGGGACGCAAGGTTTCTACGGCTTCCTGGGGGCATTTTATATCATGATGAAGATAAATTTACTTGGCGGAGGGGTGGCTGTCCCTTTTAGTTCCGGACTACAGCTCTTTTTTGCCGGGCTACCAGTTGGCTTTGCCGGACTGGTCTCCGGATATTATCAGGGACGGGCGGCCGCGGCCGGCATATTTTTAATTGCTAAAAGACCAGAAGAGACCGGGAAAGCAATTATTCTGCCAGCCATGGTGGAAACTTATGCGGTGCTCGGTTTGCTCGCAACCATCCTGTTGGTGTCGGGTATCAAGCTCTGATGGGCCTCAACGAAATCACAGCGGAAATAATCAAGGAATCCCAATCTAAAGCGGCCAGGTTGACTGCGGCCGCGCAGGCTGAGGCGGCAACAATCATCGCTACTGCCAGGGAACAGGCTGCCGCCCTGACCCAACAGCGGCTGGCCGAAGCTAAGCAACAGGCAGCAGAAACCAAACAAAGTTTGTTGGTACCCGTCCGTTTTGAGGCCAAAAAACAGCTTTTACAGGAAAAACACCTGCAAATCCAAAAAGTCCTGGCCGATTTACCGCTTGAATTGCGTGAGAAAAAAGAGCTGGAGGTAGCACAAATCCTTTATGGATAAGTTCATTTACGCTATTGGTCGGCTGCGGGCCAGAGAAGCTCAACTGCTGGATGGGGCAAGTTTGCAGCGGATGATCGAAGCAAAAAGCTTTAACGAAGCTTTCACCCTGCTGCGCGAAAATCCTTATTACAGCGCGAAGATCGACCGTTTGCCGCAAGCCTTTGACCTCTCCGCCCTATTAGAACAGGAAGAGCAGGATGTTATCGCCCTTCTCAAAGAGCTGGCACCGGGCAATCAAGCCCTACAATTGCTTTGGCAGCGCTTTGCGCCAGAGATGACCCTGGACGATTATCTGCAACATGTGAATTTTCGCCCGTGGGCAGACAGTCACCTGCTTGTCCCCTATTTGCGCAGTTTTGTCATTTTGGCCAGACTGCGCAACATGGCAATTAACGGCCACATAGAAGTTGAGTCGACCAAGCTCCGTTATCGCTATACCAATTATCGCTGGGCTGTTGAGCTGGGCTTGGACCATTACCAAAAAAGCGGCTCCCTGATTGTTCTGGAAAGGGAGATAGACAACCACTTACTCGACCAGGTCCGACCGGCGAAGTATTTGGCCAGCGGATTGGATCCCTTAATCGGTTATTGGGTTGCCAAAGAGATAGAAATTAAAAATCTCCGCTTGATTTTAATAGGTAAAAAACTGCAGCTCCCCAATCATGAGCTGCAGCTCCGATTGAGGAAATCATATGTCTAAAATTGCTTTTATCGGGCCAAAATCACTGGTCGCCCCGCTATCCACGACAGGCATCGAACCTTTCCCGGCAGAAACCTCAGCGGAAGGGGAAAAGGCTTTGGCGCAAATTACCAGGACAACCGATTTTGGCTTATTATTTATCACCGAACGGTTGGCCGAAGAATTGACCGCGCAATTGCAGCAAACGAAATTAACTTACCTGCCTTTGCCGGACCACCGTGGGACAACCGGATTTTTTACCAATGAATTGAAAGATTTAATCAAAAGAGCAACAGGAGCATAAATTATGATAAAAAAAGTCGCCGGACCATTAGTCATGGCTGAAATTGCCGGGGCCCGTAAAGGTGACCTGGTTAAGCTGGGAGAAAAACATTTAATTGGAGAAATCATCGAACTACGCGGCCCGCTGGCTTCAATCCAGGTTTACGAAGAGACCGCCGGCTTAAAAGTCGGTGACCCGGTCAGCACCACTGGGGAACCGTTGTCAGTCGAGCTGGGGCCTGGGCTGCTGGGAGCAATTTTTGATGGTATTCAACGCCCGCTTGACCAGATCCGCCAGCAGTCTGGCGACTTTATCACCCGCGGCATCGAAGTTGCCCCTTTACCCAGAGATAAAAAATGGGCTTTTGTCCCCATCATCAATCAGGGAAGTACGGTTTCAGCCGGAGATATACTGGGCACCGTCCAAGAAACCCAATTAGTCAGCCATAAAATCATGGTCCCCGAAGGGATAGCCGGGACAGTCGAGCAGATCAAGAACGGTGATTTCACTGTCGACGAAACTATTGCAGTTGTCGGTGGCCGGGCAATTACCATGAAACAAAAATGGCCGGTGCGCAAAAGACGGCCACTGGCTGCCCGGTTTCCGGTCAATCAACCATTAACTACCGGCCAGAGGATTATTGATTCTTTTTTCCCGATTGGTAAAGGGAGTGCCGCCTGTCTGCCCGGCCCCTTCGGTGCCGGCAAAACTGTTATCCAGCATCAATTGGCTAAGTGGTCCGATGCCGACATCATTATTTTTGTCGGATGCGGCGAGCGCGGCAACGAAATGACCGACGTCTTGCTCGAATTCCCCGAACTAAAAGATCCGCGGTCCGGACGCCCTTTAATGGAAAGAACGGTCTTGATTGCCAATACATCCAATATGCCGATTGCCGCCCGGGAGGCTTCGGTCTACACCGGCGCCGCTATCGCCGAATATTTTCGGGATATGGGCTACAATGTCGCGCTGATGGCCGATTCAACCTCCCGCTGGGCCGAAGCCCTGCGGGAAATGTCAGGCCGACTGGAAGAGATGCCCGGTGAAGAGGGCTATCCCGCTTACCTGGGTTCCCGGTTAGCCGATTTTTACGAACGGGCCGGTT
>Ga0208373_1000998_pt1 | contig 41350 bp, 36 predicted proteins | sample RifOxyC2_FD_184036 | JGI IMG/M metagenome (GOLD analysis project Ga0208373, IMG submission 184036) | Soil microbial communities from Rifle, Colorado - Rifle Oxygen_injection C2 (SPAdes) | ecosystem: Environmental > Terrestrial > Deep subsurface > Rock core/Sediment | place: Rifle, Colorado...
AGTGGTTTAATAGCCATTTTGTATGTAGAATTTCCGACCAACACAACATCGCATGTATCCAAAATAGCATGCAAAAAATCCTTATCTTCTTTGCAGGTCCAATTTGAAAAATGATGGGAGTTTTTGGCTATTTTTCCATCGATGGTAATGGCGGCAACAGCAATGAATTTGGGCATATTTATATTTTATAAAACTATAACACTTTTTGTTGTTCAGGGAAAGGTCGTACATAAATTAGCTAGACAATGGTTCATTTTGGTGATATATTAATAAAGCTATTTTGACTTCTTTTTTAGAGTACATTATCTTCTCATTTATTCGTACTCTAAGCATTGTTAATCTATTTTTATGACCCATTTAAATTGGTTTAAATCACACCAATGGGAAAAGGGCGATATTGCTAGTGATAAAAGTTTATCTGAATCTCACAAGTCCGTTCCTATTCCTAAGTCTATTTCTTTTTGGCGAAAAATGTTGGCCTTTTCTGGTCCTGGTTATTTAGTGGCGGTTGGTTATATGGATCCGGGCAATTGGGCGACCGATTTGGCGGGTGGTGCTAAATATGGTTACGCTTTGTTGTTTGTAATTTTAGTATCCAGTTTGTTTGCCATGATTTTGCAATATTTATCGGCGAAGGTCGGTATTGTTACTGGGCGTGATTTGGCACAAATTTGTCGCGATAATTTCAGTAAGCGAACTTCTATATTTTTGTGGATCATGGCGGAGATCATGATCATCGCCTGCGATTTGGCCGAGGTGATTGGTTCAGCTATTGCTTTAAATTTATTATTTAAAATTCCACTAGCGGTTGGTGTGATAATAACAGCGGCCGATGTTTTTGTTTTATTATTGTTGCAAAATCGCGGGTTTAGATATTTAGAGGCTCTAGTAATTACGTTGGTTGGTACAGTAATGGTGGCCTTTAGTTTGGAGCTTGCTTTTGCTCAGCCCGTGATTATTGATTTGCTGGGAGGTTTTATTCCGGCCGCCAATCTATTTACGGATAGAGAAATGTTGTATATTGCGGTAGGTATTTTGGGGGCGACGGTAATGCCTCATAATTTATATTTGCATTCTGCCATTGTCCAAACTCGTGCTTATGAAGAAAATGAAAAAGGCAAAAAAGAAGCGTTAAAATTTTCTGCGATTGATTCAACGATCGCTCTAACTTTTGCTTTTTATATCAATGCGGCCATTTTAATAGTCTCAGCCGCTACTTTTTATACACGGGGATTAAGTGAAGTGGCGGAAATTTCTCAAGCCTATCAATTGCTATCACCTTTACTTGGTGCTTCCACCGCTTCTACTTTGTTTGCAATTGCTTTGCTCGCTTCTGGTCAAAATTCAACAATTACTGGAACTTTGGCCGGACAGATTATTATGGAAGGCTTTTTGAATTTTAAATTAGCACCATGGATGCGTCGCATGATTACTAGATTAATTGCGATAGTTCCTGCGGTGATTACTATTTTAATATTTGGCAATCACGGATTGAGTAAGTTGTTGATTCTAAGTCAAGTAGTTTTAAGTCTACAATTACCATTTGCGGTATTTCCACTAGTATATTTTACTGGAAAAAAGAAATTTATGGGCAATTTTGCCAACAATCGTCTATTAAATATTTTGGCATGGAGCATCGCTTTTATTATTGTAACTTTAAATGTTTGTTTAATAACCTTACTTTTTACTGCTTAACAGATTATGCAAATTATTTTTTTAGGCACAAATGGATGGTATGATTCGGCTACCGGTAGTACAGTAAGCGCGCTTATTGATAGTAAAGAGGCGTATGTTATTTTGGACGCAGGTTTTGGTTTGGTAAAAGCTAGGGAATATATAAAGGAAGATAAACCAGTATATCTATTTATTACCCATTTTCACATGGATCATATCTGCGGTTTGCATGCAGTATCTCGACTTGGATTAAAACAACCGTTGACGATAGTTAGTCACAAAGGACTAAATTCAATGTTAAAAACAGTTTTTAACCACCCATATGCGATGCCATTAACAGATATAAATTTTAATGTAAAAACATTGGAAGTAAAAGAAGGTAAATATGATTTACCAATAAAATTTGAATGTTTGGAGTTGGATCACATTGACTACACTTTTGGATATAGGTTTTATTTAGAAGATAAAATTGTTTCGTATTGTAGTGATACAAAACCGTGTGCCAATGATATAAAATTGGCACAAGCTGCCGATGTATTGATTCACGAATGTGGTTATAGTGTGCGACCAGAAAATGATTTTTGGGGACATACTGACCCAGAAGGAGCGGGGGAAGTAGCCAAAAATGCCGGTGTAAAAAAACTTTGCTTAACCCATTTTGGTCCCAATGCGTTTGATACCAAAGCGAAAAGGTTGCTGGGAGAAAAACGAGCTAAAAAAATATTTAAAAATACGGTTGCTGCTTTTGATGGTACGATTGTAAAAATATAGTGCATTTATAACAAAAAAATCCACCCCTTTGATTGAGGTGGTTTTTTTAGTTGACAGTGGATAAGATTTCCTGTATCATAGACCTATACCTATGGTCTAGGTATTAAATAAGATATTAATAAATATTAAATTATGATCGAACCATACAAAGGAAAAATAAAATTAAGTCTGAAAAAAGCCCAAGGACAACTTAAATTATTGGACAAAATGATCGAAGAAGATCGTTATTGTATTGATGTTGCCCAACAAATCAATGCCGCTATTGGTTTGCTCAAACAAATTAATATTACTATCTTGGAAAATCATTTACAAAGTTGCGGTACCAATAAACTCAGTTCAAAAAGTGTAGAGGAAAAAGATCAATTCATTAAAGAGCTAATTAAAACATTTAACTTAACAGGTAAATAATTTTTCATTTTTCTCACTTCACTAAATAATAATTTTTTATGCCAAAAATAATTCTCCCAATCCAAGGAATGCATTGTAAGTCGTGTGAAATATTAATTGAACAAAATATTAAAAAAGTAGAAGGTGTAAAACGCGTAGAAGTGTCACATACTACCGGACAAGCTCAAGTTTATTTTGATAACAACCAACCAGATCAAAGTCGTCTGGAAAATGCCGTAGTTGAATCTGGTTATAAAATTGGAAAAAAGGAAAAGGCTGGATGGTTGTCTCAAGATGTTAGTGATTATAAAAATTTATTTTCTGGTGCGGTTGTTTTGTACTTGGCATATTATGTAGCTCGTGGTTTTGGTTTGTTTAATGTAAATGTTAATACCGAAAATAGTGGTCTAGGAGTGGTGTTTATGGTAGGTTTGGTGGCTGGCATATCTACGTGCATGGCAATGGTGGGTGGTTTGGTATTGGGTTTATCAGCTCGTCACGCGGCCTTGCACCCAGAAGCTACCGCTCAACAAAAATTTCGTCCTCATTTATTTTTTAATATTGGTCGTATCGCGGGTTTTGCGGTACTTGGTGGAATTATTGGATTGCTTGGTTCAGCCTTTAAAATTTCGGCCGGCTTTTTGGGTGTTCTTACCTTCGTTGTTAGTATAGTAATGATTTTCCTAGGTTTAAAATTGATTGGAATTTTTCCATTTTTACAAGACAAAAATATTGCTTTGCCAAAAAGCATTGCGAAATTTTTTGGATTGGGAAATGAAAATCGTGAATATAGTCATCGAGGAGCAATGATGTCTGGTGTCGCTACATTCTTTTTGCCATGTGGGTTTACACAAGCTATGCAATTATACGCAGTAAGTTCTGGAAGTTTTTTTCAAGGTGCTGCCATAATGGGATTATTTGCTTTGGGGACTGCACCAGGATTACTTGGTATCGGTGGCTTGTCTTCAATTTTTAAAGGAAGAAAAGCACGTATATTTTTTGCGGCCGCTGGTATTGCCGTGATTTTATTCGGTTGGTTTAATATAAGTAATGCCACACGTTTGTTTGGTGGCGGAACTGTTAATAAACCAGTTAGCGCCGAGACAACTGATGCTCAGGTAGTTAAAATGACGCAAGGTTTTGATGGTTATAGTCCAAATATTTTTACAGTGCAAAAGGGTCGTCCAGTAAAGTGGGTGATTACTTCAAAAACTACTTTGTCATGTGCTAGTTATATTGTGATGCCAAAATATGATATTAGTCAGCCTTTGAAAAAAGGTGAAAATATTATTATCTTTACTCCTACCGAAACCGGCGAAATTCCTTTTTCCTGTTCAATGGGTATGTATACTGGTAAATTTGTTGTTGTAGATAAAGTTAGTGCAACAAAGCCAGTGCAACAGATTGTTGATAATAGAGAAGTTGTAGCACCTGTCGTCTCAAAAACAAATAATAAAGTTCAATTGATAAAATCATTATATACTCAGATTGAAGATGTTTCACCAAATGAATTTACAGTAAAAAAAGGTCAACCAGTAAAATGGGTAATTGCTATGAATGAGCCACCAACCGGATGTATGCAAAATGTGGTGATTCGTAGTATTGGCGTGACTCAGCCGATGAATACATCTGGTGAGACGGTAGTGGAATTTACACCAACCGAAGCCGGTGATCTCTGGGTAACCTGCAGTATGGGAATTCATCGCGCTACTATTCACGTAGTATAAAAATATGATAAAAACTAATTTTAAAATTACAAATTTAGATTGTGAGGCTTGTATTAAATTAAGCACAATGGCGCTTAAAAAATTGCCAAGTGTTCAAACAGTAAAAATAAATCTTGAGTCTGGCGCGACAGAAGTGGAATCAAATCAGGAATTAGAATGGGAGGATATTAAAACAGCTTTGGTCGAAGTAGATAAAATTGCTGAAAAATAATTATTAATATATGTCAAAAAAAATTCATCTTAAAATTTCTGGTATGCACTGTGGTTCGTGCGAAAAAATTATCGACGCTGAATTGATTGGTGTACCTGGAATTATTTCTAGCAAAATTGATGCTCAAGCTGGAGCTGGCGTAGTGGAGACTGAGGATTCGGTAGCAGAGAGCGCTGTAGTCGCGGCCATTAAAGTGGCTGGTTATGATGCTGAGATTGAACGAGTAGAAAAATCGGAAGTGGTTGAAGCGCCGGTAGTTTTTGAAAAAAAGATCGTTGATAGCCAGGCGCCATTTAAAGTAAAATTGGAATCCACAACAGTAGCTGATGGGAAAATCAGTACAAATAATGGCGAACCAAATTTTACTGGTAAAATTACTCAAAGCAAAAAAGGTGAATTTGAAATCCCTCAAGGCCGTAATGATTTAGAAAAAATTGTTCAAAATTTATTTGATGCGTCAAAAGTTGGGCAGTTGTTTAGTATGCTTACTGGTGAGACTAATCAGATTCAATCTTCGCCGGTAGATCACTCTTTGCATAATATGTCAGCTGCTACTCTAATTGCTTCAAAGAGCAAAAATGGTGACGAAAGTGTAAATTTAAGTTTGGGTGGAATGCATTGTGCTTCTTGCGCCTTATTGATTGAGAAGAGTTTGAAAAAAGTTTCCGGCGTAAAACAAGCAAACGTGAATTATGCTGCCGAAAAAGCCCGCATAATTTTTGATGGCAACCAAGCTAATTTAGAAAATTTAATTAAGGCAGTCAAAGACGCTGGTTATAGTGCTCAGCTTGCTAGCGCTGATCCAGAAATTGATCGTAAGAAAAAAGCTCAAGAAATAAAATCATTACAGAAAAAGTTTTGGTTCAGTTTTGCTTTTAGCGTACCGATGTTGTATTTCATGATGTTTGATTTCCTCGCTTTTTGGCCTGGAAAAGCGATGGTGCCATTTATTGGTATTATTTCATTGATTTTAACAATTCCAGTTCAGTTTGTTATTGGTGCTGGTTTTTATAAAGGATTGTGGAGTGGGCTGAAGATGAAAATGTTCAACATGGATAGTTTAATTGCAATTGGTACTAGCACTGCCTTTTTTTATAGTCTATGGCAATTGATAAATTATGTAGTGATAAATAAGTCAATTATTGGTTTGAATGGTGAAAAAATTCCGGAATTGTATTTTGAAACAGCCGCCTTTCTTATTACTTTTGTAGTGTTAGGAAAATGGCTGGAAGCAAGAGCTAAAGGCGGCACTTCGGAAGCGATAAAAAAATTAATGGGAATGCAACCAAAAACTGCCCGTGTAATCCGCAATGGTGTGGAAAAAGATTTGTCACTTGATGAGGTGATAGTGGGAGACGTCGTAGTTGTTCGTCCAGGAGAAAAAATTCCAGTGGATGGTGAAATTGTTAAAGGAAGTTCTAGTGTGGATGAGAGTATGTTGACTGGCGAAAGTATTCCTGCTGAAAAAAATGTTGGAGATAAAGTCGTTGGTGCCACTATAAATAAACATGGAAGTTTTGAATTTAAGGTTACCAAAGTTGGTCAAGAAACCGCACTGTCGCAAATTATAAAATTAATTGAAGATGCTCAAGGTAGCAAAGCGCCAATTCAAAATTTGGCCGATAATATTTCCGGTTGGTTTGTGCCTGCAGTTTTGATTGTCGCCGCGCTGACTTTTGTAGTTTGGTTTTTCTTTTTGGGAGCTGGACTGACATTTAGTTTGATGGCCTTTACATCGGTGATTGTGATTGCTTGTCCTTGTGCTCTAGGTTTGGCTACTCCAACTGCAATTATGGTTGGTACTGGAAAAGGGGCGGAATACGGTGTGTTGATTAAGGGCGGAGAACCGCTTGAAGCGGCTTGTAAAGTGAAAGTAATTGTTTTTGATAAGACCGGTACATTGACTAAGGGTGAACCAGAAGTTACTGATACCGTTCCAATGGGTGTATATGATGAGGAGGTAGTGATTGCTGTTGCGGCCGGACTGGAAAAAACTTCTGAACATCCTTTGGCTGAAGCAATTATTAAATATGCACAAGAAGAATCTATCTCATTTGATAGCGCTACAAATTTTAAAGCAATTCCAGGACATGGGGTGGAAGGTACAATTAATGGTAAAAAATATTATTTTGGCAATAGAAAATTAATGACTGATGTTGCTAAACTGAGTATTGAAAATGTCGAACGCAAAATGCGCAAATTAGAGGATGGTGGTAAGACGGCAATGATTTTGGCCAATGAAACTGAAGTGATGGGTTTGATTGCTGTCGCCGATACTATCAAAGATAGCTCGTTGGAAGCCGTGCAACAATTACAAAAACGCGGACTTCAAGTTTATATGATTACCGGCGACAATCGTCGCACCGCTGAAGCTATAGCCAAACAAGCTGGTATCAAAAATGTGTTAGCGGAAGTCTTACCACAAGACAAGGCTAATGAAATTAAAAAATTGCAGGATCAAGGGTTGCGTGTAGCGATGGTGGGAGATGGTATTAATGATGCACCCGCTTTGGCTCAAGCTGATGTGGGTATCGCGATGGGCTCGGGAACGGATGTGGCGATGGAAACAGGTGGAATTGTAATTATCAAAAATGATTTGCGTGATGTTCTGACAGCGATAGATTTGAGCAAGGAAACAATGAGCAAAATAAAACAGAATATGTTTTTTGCTCTACTTTATAATGTGATCGGTATTCCAATTGCGGCTCGTATATTCGTCACGTTTGGTTTGGTGCTCAAGCCTGAGTTGGCTGGGTTGGCCATGGCATTTAGTTCTATCTCGGTTGTTACCAATTCATTGTTACTTAAGAATTTCCGCCCACGTAAGCGAAATTGGTTTTCGATGTTTGCTCCGTTCGTGATGGTCTTAATTTTTACTTTTATATTTTTACAGTTTGGTAAATTGAGTAGTGGGATGAATGATAATCGTGTTGTCTATCCAATTTCAATTCACGAAAGTATTATTTCTAATGGTTTGAAGCGTTTGGATTTATTAAGTAAAGTGATTGTGTTAGATGATAAAGGTTCGTTAAAATCTTTTTATCAAGTAAATTCAACAGATACAAAATTACAAACAATATATAGTATGGATTTTGCACCTCAAATAATTAAAGGAGCAGAATATCAGAAAGTCTATGTTGGTGCTGACGAAGCCGAAATGATGATTGAAAATGGCTTGTTTAAAAATGTCGGTGACACAATTGATGGTTTCTTTGGTGTCAACGCAGTGATTGCTGGTATTTTATCTAAACAAAGCAATGCATTAGACAACCTACATTTTATTAGTCCAAATTTTACGCCAAAAATGTAACAAAATAGCAAAAAACAAGGATATAATAATCCTTGTTTTTTTATACTCAAATCCGTGATAAAGTATATAATGAAATAAACAATCATGTATGGTTGTAGTATGAATATATGGCTATAAATACAGCGAATTTTACTGATGAACAACTTGTGGTGGAGATTCGTGAAAATAACAAAGAATTGTATAGTGAAATAATGCGCCGTTATCAGACAAAGTTATCTCATTATTTAAAAAAATTCTTTCGAAGTCAGGACGAATTGGACGATGTACTGCAAGAAGTATTTATTAAAGCTTATAAAAATCTTTACGGTTTTGACGTAGATAAGAAATTTTCTTCTTGGATTTATCGCATTGCTCACAACGAAGCAATCAATCATATCAAAAAAAATAAAAGAAAAAATATTTCACTGGACGAAACAGAGTGGGAGATAGTAGATGAAAAACTGGACTTACATGAAGAATTTGATAGTAAACAAATGGGTGAAAGAATTCAGCGGGCGATGGGTGAATTAAAAGAAAAATATCGTGAACCGTTGATTTTATACTTTTTTGAACAAAAATCGTATGAAGAAATCAGTGACATCTTGCGTCTGCCACGCAATACTGTCGGGATACTCATCATGCGTGGTAAAGCCAAATTAAAAGATATTTTAAAATATGAATGAAACGCAAAATAAAATTGAAAATGAAGTAATGAATAAGATAAGTAGTGGTAAAGTGCAACTGCGCTCTAAATATATTTTTTTGGCAGAAAAATTGGGAATAGGAAGTGCCTTTACTTTAACGATCCTGTTAGCTGTATTATGTTTTAATCTAGCTTTATTTTATTTGCGCGCTTCCGACAATATGGCGTATCTTAGTTTTGGTAGTCAAGGTTTCTTAACTTTCTTAGAATCTTTTCCATATTTATTGGTTGTAGCTTTGATTATATTAGTTTTTTGTGCTGGCTGGTTAATCAAAAAAAGTGATCTATCTTATAAAAAACCATTTGGATATTTTGCTGTAGGGCTGATTTGTTTTGTAGTGATTGGCGGTATTATTTTAACCTATACAACTGTGGCGGAAAAGATCGAACAAGAAACTTTTGAATCACATATCGGTGGATTATTTTTCAAACCATTTTTGATGCACGGACTAGAAGCTAGACGTGGCGGTATCGTAGGGCGAATAACAGAAGTTGGCGGTGATTATTTGGTTGTTCAAACTCCGCGCGCATTGGAAAAAATAATATTAACAAGTGATACAGACTTACCTTCACAACCGTTGTTGGAAGGAGCGTTTGTAGTGGCGATTGGCAAACGTGTTGACAATATTTTTATGGTCACTAAATTACAGTTGATCAACCCAGAAGAAATGCAAATGATTCGTCGTGGTGTCCATCGCCGTTTTGGAAAATTTCAACCAAGAGCGGATATGCCAAATAGTTGTAGGTTATCCCCATCATCATCCAAGCCAAATAACGGCGGTTGCTTCTAAATTATTTACTTAAATATGGATAAGATTTTTTTTCAAAAACTTCTTCAAAAAATTTCAGAGCATAAATTGCGATCCGTTGTTATTGGATTATTAATTATTTCAGTCTGTTATTATACTTATACAAAATATTTTGCTTCTCAACTACCGTTGCGATATAGTACCACCAGTGTTCAGAAATCGACTATCGTTAGTTCTATCGTCGGTTCTGGTCAGGTTTCTACTCTAAACAAATTAGATATCAAACCGTTGGCCTCGGGTATTGTGACTGATATTAAAGTAAAATCTGGAGATGTGGTAAAAGCTGGGCAAGTGCTTTTGATTATCGATCAACGTAGTGTTAGCGCTAGTCTAATTCAAGCGCAAGCTAGCTATAATAAAATTTTGAATGCTTTGACGGCTGCTGATTTGAATACATATCAAGGCAATATTGCTAATGCTACTTCGGATTTAGAAAAATCAAAAGTGGATGTTGCTAATACAATCGCAACTGCTCAAGCTACTGTTGATACTGCTTACAATAATTTAAAAATGGCTGAAGGTGGAGAGAACAGTCAGATTGTTACTCAATCTTATCAAAATGCAGTAATTTTTTTGCAAAGTACTTTGGCTAAATTGGATAGTTCGCTTACCGCCGCTGATAATATTTTGGGAATAGATAATACATTAGCGAATGATACTTTTGAACAGTATTTGTCTATATTAGATAGTAATCAAATAAATTATTCTAGGTTTGATTATTTGTTGGTGAAAGAAGCTAGAAAAAAAGCTGGTGTGGCAATTGGTCCACTAAATTCGAAAAGCTCTCACACCGATGTGGATGTAGCTATGGTTTTGACAGCGGATGCACTAGAGAAAAGTATTCGTTTATTTGCTGATATGTCTGCGATGTTAACGGCCACTCCACCAGTTGGTGATCTAACACAGACTTCTCTCGATTCCATGAAATCTAGTGTTGCCACTCAGCGGACTTCGGCTACTAGTCAATTTACTAGTTTAATTAGTGAACAACAAACATTAGTAGATGATAAAAATAGTTATAGTTCATATCAAGCGGCGTATCAAAAATCATTGCGTGATTTGGATGCCGCCAAAGCTACAGCTGTCAATACAATACAAATAAAAGAATTTGCGTTGCAACAATATAAAGACGCGCTATATACTAAACAAAATCCACGCAAAGAAGATTTGGATAGTGCTAGAGCACAGTTAACCTCGGCAATTGATAATTATAATAACACAATCGTACGCGCACCTTTTGATGGTAAAGTAGCTACAATGTCCGCTCAAAAAGGTGTTCAGGTTGGTGGTCAGGTCGGTGATTTGACTGCGGCGGTAACATTGATTACGGCACAAAAAGTAGCGACCATAAGTTTAAACGAAGTGGATGTGGCCAAAATTAAATTAGATCAAAAAGCCACACTTACCTTTGATGCTTTGCCGGATTTAACAATAGCGGGAAAAGTTACTCAAATCGACAATATCGGAACGGTAACTCAAGGCGTTGTAAATTATAATGTGCAAGTTAGTTTCTTGTCAGACACTGATGAAGTAAAATCTGGTATGAGTGCACGTGCCGCGATAATTTTGGATACACGCCCAGACGTTTTAGTGGTACCAATGGCAGCAGTCAAAACAAGTGGTGGTCAAAATTATGTTGAAGTTTTGAATTCAGCTGATCTCGTTTCTGTTGCCAATATAAATAATCAATCAACTACAAAAAATCCTCCGCAGAAAATAAATGTAGAAGTTGGTTTGTCTGACGACACTAACGTTGAAATAATTTCTGGATTAAAAGAAGGGGATACAATTGTTACTCAAACAATAAATCCAAATACAGTCAAAACTACAACCGCAACACCAGCGGCTAGCGGTATTCGTATTCCTGGTTTAACAGGAGGTGGTGGCGGACGATAAAGCGGACGATTTTATGATTGAAATTAAAAATATAACTAAATCTTATAATACCGGTGAGGTGGAATTTCAGGCTCTCAAGGGTATTTCATTCACCATTAAAGATGGTGAGTTTGTTGCTATTATGGGACCAAGTGGTTCTGGTAAATCGACTTTGATGAATATTTTGGGGGCACTGGATATACCTACAACTGGAGAATATTTTCTTGATGGAAAAGATGTTTCCGCACTTTCTGAAGACGAATTAGCAAAAATTCGAAAAGTTAAAATTGGTTTTGTTTTTCAATCTTTCAATCTTTTAAAACGTACTAGTGTAGTTAGAAATGTTGCGCTACCACTTTTGTATACTGGTATGCCAAAAGCCCAGAGACTTATTAAAGCTAAAGAAGCGCTGGTTAGTTCAGGTTTTGAAGAAGATCATTTTTATCATCTTTCTAATCAATTATCTGGTGGTCAGATGCAACGCGTGGCGATTGCACGGGCTTTGGTAAATGATCCATCTTTGATTCTCGCCGATGAACCGACTGGAAATTTAGATACTAAAACAGGTGAAAAAGTTTTGGAAACATTTAAAAAATTAAATGACAAAGGACATACAATAATTTTAATTACCCATGAGCATGATGTGGCGATACACGCCAATCGTGTTATTACTATTCGTGATGGTTTGGTGGAAAGAGATGAAAACATTAAATTATGAACTGGCTTGATTTACTCGAAGAAATTTATTGGTCATTGTCCGCAAATAAAGTGCGTTCTTTTTTGACTGTACTTGGGATTGTAATTGGAATTGGTTCGGTAATCGCGATGGTAGCAGTTGGCCAAGGAGCCAAAGATTCCATTCAAGCAAGTATTCAATCTGTTGGATCGAATTTAATAATTATTACGCCTGGTGCTCAACGAGGAGTAGGTTCTCAAGTTAATGCTGGTCGTGGTTCGGCCCAGACGCTTACCCAAGCAGATGCGGATGCTATCAGAAGTTCAGTGGCTTTGATCCAATCTACAGCTCCTGAACTAAGCCGTCGTTATCAAGTGACTGCTCCTGGGAAAAATACCAATACTCAAATTATTGGAACTGTTCCTGAATATACTGATGTGCGAAAGATAGAAGTGGTTGACGGAAGTTTTATTTCTTCAAAACAACAAATTTCAAATGACAAAGTGGCAGTTATAGGTCCGCAAGCACGTGATGATTTATTTGGTATAGATGCGGCCGTTGTAGGAAGGCCGATTCGTATAAACAATATTGAATTTAAAATTATTGGTGTTACGAAAGCAAAAGGCGGAAGTGGATTTAGCAATCCTGATAGTAATATTTATATTCCTATTACTTCTGCGCAAAGGTATTTAGCTGGAGACACTTATGTGTCTACTATAAGTGTTGAAGCGACCGATCAAAATTCTATGGCGACAGTACAGGAAGATATCACCAATTTATTATTAACTCGTCATAAAATTTCGAATACATTATTGGCTGATTTTTCTGTTATGAATCAAGCCGATATTGTGGCTACTGCCTCAAGTGTTACCAACACATTTACAATGTTACTTGCTTCGGTTGCCGGCATTTCATTGCTTGTAGGTGGTATTGGTATTATGAATATGATGTTGACGACAGTGACTGAACGTACGCGCGAAATTGGCTTACGCAAAGCGATCGGTGCGGATAGAAAAGATATCAGTGCTCAGTTTTTATTGGAAGCTGTAACATTAACTTTTATTGGTGGAGTTGTCGGAATAATTTTAGGATGGCTGTTGTCCTTGGCAGTTTCTAAATTTGCGGGAATGAATACTCAAATTTCACTTTCATCAGTATTGTTGGCTTTTGGTGTTTCTGCTTTGATTGGTGTAATTTTTGGATATTATCCAGCTAGTCGAGCGGCAAAATTAAATCCAATTGATGCGTTGCGCTATGAATAAAATAATTTTATTAATAAAATATATTTAATTTAATTCTATTGATTATGAAAAAACAACTACCTCAGATTATCGTGGGAGTATTGGTAATTGGATTGGTCGCTTTTTATGCTGGTATGAAATACGGACAAAGTAAATCCGTTGTTACTGTCGGCAATACTTTTGGACAAGGCCAGCAACGTGGTGGCGGGCAGTTCGGTGGCGGAACTGGTATTCGTATGGGTGGTGGTAATCGCAGTGGTGCTGGTTTTGCCAACGGTGAAGTAGCTTCCGTTGATGAAAAAAGTCTGACAGTAAAAATGCGAGATGGTAGCTCAAAAATAATTATTTTATCCACCACTACTCAAATATTAAGATCAACAACTGGCACTTTGGCTGATGTTTTGTTGGGCTCATCAGTTACAATAACTGGCGGTTTGAATTCTGACGGTAGTATGACTGCACAAACTATCCAAATGCGACCATCTATGCCAAATAGCACATCAACAACTAAATAATTTATCGATAATCGTCGTACGGCAAGTCATTGATTATAGCCATTTTATAGCCATATTAAGCTTGTAATAATTTAACTGCTATGATAATATAGGCAGACCTAAATCAGGTCTGTTTTTGTTTAATATTGAGATATTATGACATTTTTTAGCAAATTGTTTGGTGATCCAAATGCTAAGGCGGTAAAAGAAATAATGCCATTGGTTGAAAAAATCAATTCTTTGGAAGTGGAGATGGAAAAATTATCTTTGGATCAATTAAAAAATAAAACTATCGAATTTAAAGAACGTCTAGCTAAAGGCGAAACTTTAAATGATCTATTGCCAGAAGCTTTCGCAGTTGTTCGCGAAACTTCTAAGCGTGTTACGGGCATGCGTCATTTTGATGTTCAACTTATTGGTGGAATCACTTTACATCGAGGACAAATTTCGGAGATGCGTACGGGTGAAGGAAAAACTTTAGTTGCCACATTGCCAGTTTATTTAAATGCGCTGGCAGGAAAAGGTGTTCATTTGGTCACGGTAAATGATTATTTGGCAAAACGTGATGCGGTTTGGATGAGTCAAATTTACGATGCACTTGGTTTAAGTGTGGGTATTATTCAACAGCAACTTGTTTCCTATAAATATAATCCAAACAAATTAAAAATTCTTGATGAGAATGGTCAGGATGCGATGGCCGAAGGCGGATCTGTCGACAAAGAGCGCGATGCTAAAGGCGCATACAAAGTTGAATATGAATATTTAGAAACTTGCAGTCGCAAAGAAGCTTACGCTTGCGATATTACTTACGGTACCAACAATGAGTTTGGTTTTGATTATTTGCGTGACAACATGGTGACCAGTTTGGAAGAAATGTCTCAACGTGCATTTTATTTTGCCATCGTCGATGAAGTAGATTCGATTTTAATTGATGAAGCACGCACTCCTTTGATTATTTCTGCTCCGGCCGAAGAAGCCGCCGATATGTATTATAAATTTGCCGATATTGTGGCTCGCATGGAAATCGATGTTGATTATAATGTTGATGAAAAAATGCGTGCTTCTACTTTGACTGACGCTGGTTTGCAAAAAGTAGAAAAGGCTTTGAATGTAGAAAATATTTACGCCGAAGGCGGGATGACGATGGTTCATCATATCGAACAAGCTTTGCGCGCACGGGCATTGTTCAAGCGTGACCGTGATTACGTTGTGGATAATGGCGAAGTGATTATCGTTGATGAATTTACTGGTCGTAAAATGCCAGGTCGTCGTTATAGTGAAGGTTTGCATCAGGCAATTGAAGCACAAGAACACGTTAAAATTCAACGTGAAAGTCAGACGATGGCTACGATTACATTCCAAAACTATTTCCGTTTGTATGAGAAGTTGGCTGGTATGACTGGTACTGCGGTGACGGAGGCGGAAGAATTTGCCAAGATTTACAAATTGGAAGTAGTGGTAATCCCAACTAATAAAAATAATTTACGCACTGATCATCCAGATAGAATTTACAAAACTGAACAATCAAAATATCAGGCAATCGCTTTGACCGTCAAAGAATTGCAGAAAAAAGGACAGCCAGTTTTGATCGGTACTATTTCGGTAGAAAAAAATGAAGAGCTGAGTTTGTACTTGGAGCGCGAAGGTATTAAACACGAAATTTTAAATGCTAAAAACCACGAACGTGAAGGTGAAATTATCGCTCAAGCGGGACGGGCTGGCGCGGTAACTTTGGCTACCAATATGGCTGGTCGTGGTGTGGATATCATCTTGGGTGGTAACCCGCCAGACAAAGAAGAAAGTGAAAAAGTCCGCAACGCGGGTGGTTTGTTTGTTATCGGCACGGAACGTCACGAAAGTCGTCGTATTGATAATCAGCTTCGCGGTCGTGCGGCTCGTCAGGGTGATTCTGGTGAAACGCAATTTTATTTATCAACTCAAGACGATTTGATGCGTATTTTTGCTGGAGACAGAATCCGTAGTGTGATGGAAACATTGCGTGTGCCAGATGATATGCCAATAGAACAAAAATCTATTACTCGTATTATTGAAAGTGCTCAGAAAAAAGTAGAAGGTTTTCATTTTGATTCTCGTAAACATTTACTTGAATATGATGATGTGTTAAATCGTCATCGTGAAGTAGTATATGGAAAGCGTCGTCAGATTTTGGAAACATTCAATAAGCAAAAAAATAATCAATTGCCGGAAGGCGAAAAAACTTTGCAGACTTTGGTTTTGGATATGATTGAAGCGGAAATCGAACAAGTTATTTCTTTTCATACCAATGCGGAAGACAAGAATGATTGGAATATGAAAGAAATTTCAGAAGTTGTTTCGACAATTTATCCAGTTACTGAAGAAGAAAAAAATAAAATATTAAATTTTGGTGAACATGGCGATCAAAAATTGGAAGCAGTTACTGAGCGCACACACATTATTGAATTTTTAACTGAATTGGCCAAAGAAAAGTATCAAAAATTATTGGTGGAAGCCATTGGAAACAAAGATATACAGATTGAAATGGAAAAACAGATAATGTTGCGTTCTATGGATCTGTTGTGGATTGATCATTTAGTTGCTGTCGATTATTTGCGCACTGGTATTGGTTTGCGTGGATATGGTCAGCGTGATCCATTGGTGGAATACAAAAAAGAAACTTACACGATGTTCAATGAATTGCTTTCCGCAATGCAACACGAAGTAGTGTATTCTATTTTTAAAGTGAGCGTAGGTTTACAACCAGCTCCAGCGTTGATGCAAAGAAAAAATTTAAAATACAGCGGACCAGAAGGTGAAGTGGTAGATATAAATACTAAAGTAAAAAATGAAGAAGGTGATAAAGTGGGAAGAAATGATTTGTGTCCGTGCGGAAGTGGAAAGAAATATAAGAAGTGTCATCAGAATGTTTAAGCTAAAATGGCTCTATGTAGAGCCTTTTTTTAATTGCTAAAATGAGTAAGCTTTGACTTGGGTAGGAGAAATTTAATTTTTATTCTGGTTCATTTGTATTGACCCCTATCCACACAGTTTCTTGTTTATAGAACAAAATCTATTTCTATTTTTCCATCGCCAGCTCTAATTTGTTTTATTACTGTACGTAGTATTTGTTTCTTTTCGTCTAACATCATTTTTCCCCAAAGATTATCAAAATCTTTGAGTGTGTTGGCAAATCTTTTCATCACATCGATGTTTTGGTCCAATTGTAAAAGATTTGTTTTGAGACGTGTAACCTCTAGTTCATAACGTCCACCTTCGTCGCGTAATCTAGTCATGGCATTTCCGTATTCTTCAACCGTTATAATATTTCTTTCGAATGCTTCCTGTTGTCTTTTTAGGCGTTCTGGTAAGCGGTTATGTTCTTGCTCCAACTTGAGAAGTTCATCAGATAGATTTTGTTTAGTTTCATCGTTGCCTTTATAGATTATTTGTTTCTGTATTTTTTGGTTACCATACAAACTTCGAATCTGATCAAGTACTGCGCCTTCAAGTTTTGTTGCACTCATGATGCGTGGTGAGCAGATGCCGGAATATTTATATCCGCTACAGAGATATTCATATGTAGTAGTATCGTGCCAGTTTTCATTTGAGCACGAGCGTTTGTGATGACGAGTCTGATAATTACCACCTTTTCCACATCTAACACATTTTAAAAGTCCTGTGAGCAGTCCCAATGAACGGGACGTTCCACCTCGTACAGATATTCCACGTTCTTTTTTGATTTCCTGTGCTTTATTAAAGACTTCTTTAGAAATGATTGGTGGATGATTGCCTTGCACTACAATCCCAACTTTACCACGTTGATTCTTTTCTTTCGTGCGTTTGTATTCCGAAAGTCTCCAGCCCCATGAAACTTTTCCGGTGTAGGTAATATTGCAGAGCATATATTTAATTGAATGCGCAGTCCATATTCCACCCATAGGACTTTTTTTGCCTTGTTTGTTTAGCTCCTTAGCTATTTTTTGTACGCCTAATCCTTTTAAATATTGGTCAAAGATACTACGAATAATTGATGCGCCTTCGTCGTCTAAATATATTGAACGAACTATTTTACCGTGCTCATTGATCGATCTATCGATTTTATAACCAAAAGGCGCTCTGTTTGGTATGTTACCCTCTTTTGCTTTCCCAGTTCTTCCCATTTTTAAACGACGGCTGATAGCTTTTCTTTCTAAGTCTGAACGAATATCCGACATGCCCTCTACCATTACAGTGACATCATCTTCGTCTGGATCATATGTTTGAGGGTCCCTAGGTTCAACTGGAGAATTTATGGCGTATGTTTGGATGCCGAGTTCTTTTAATTCTTCACGTGTTACTGTAGCCGCAGCACGATTACGTGCGTAACGATCAAAATCTTTTACCATGACTAAATTAAATTTGTGTTCTCGTGCATCACGTAACATAGCTTGAAATCCAGCACGTTCTTCAGTGAGATGACCGCTGACACCAAGATCAACATATTCCTTATAAAGTTTCCAATCAGAATGTTCTTTGATGGCGCGTTTGCAAGATTCCAATTGATCGGTAGGGGAGATTTTGCCATCAGCCTGTTCTTTAGTGGACACTCGGACATAAATAGCAGCGATTATTTTCATATCGTATGAATTTAAATTAATAAAAAAATGGAAAACAAAAAGGAGCATTCGAAGGTCTACCCACGCATAGTGCTACGAAAGCGCCAATTGTGGAATCGAAATGCTCCTTGTTGTACGCAAAAAAGCGCAACAAAAATTCGTAGTTTAAAACGTGGGTAGACCAAGATATTATACCAGAGGTATTGGTTGTGTTCAATATCTGTTTTCATTTAGTTAGTTTTGTTTATTAATTTGTCGTTCTACTACAGGGCTGATTAGTCTAGTGATTGAACTAGCCAATAGATTGGCAAGGTGGTTTGGATTAAAATTATTTTTAGTAATTAATAATTTGAGTTTTCCATCCCCATCTCCGTCATCACCTTCACTCGAAGCAGTACTTTTGCTTTTAGATTTTCCACCTTGGCGTCTGGTTGATGGACGCGGTCTGCTGTTAGTCTTTACCACTTTTCTATTCAAAAGTTTTGCTTTAAACTGTTTAGGTATCATTGCCATATTATTTTTGGTTTAGCTGCAAGCCACCATGGAGATAGCTTGCAGCTTAATGAATTAAGATTTAGTTGTTTGGACTCTATGTATAAAGTTCATCCCAGTCTTCACCAAGAACTCAACGAAGTGCAGACAGTTTCCCATTTGTCATACCCCACTCGAAAGCACCTTTGTGGTAATTTTGGAGTGTTTTTTTTTCCTCCGTATTTTGTTTTAGTGCGTTTCATGCAGGCGAGCATTCCCTTCTTAATATTAGGGTCAATTTTTTCTTCTCCAGATTTTAATTTTTGAAGGAGTACAAGTTTACGTTCGTACCAAACCCTATCAAGAAACTCATTCTCAGCTTTAGATATTGCCCTAATACTACGAGTGTGTGATTTTGCTTGTTTTTGCATATTTTTTGTGTTATTGATTAAAATAGTTTTTTTCTCATACTACGAACATTTACGGCGGACGGAAATTTTTATCTTTCATCATATCTTAGTCACCCCACCTAGACCATATTTGAAGGCAGTACAGACGCCTACAACGAGCTTTAGTGGTCGAGCTTGATGTTTAGACTTCTTGGCATTTGTGAGGCTGAAATAGTAGTAGTTTTCAGTGTCTGTATAGGTGGGTTTTTGCAGTACAAACCCACCTAGACAAGACTTATTTGGTTTCTACTTTTTCATATACACCCACCTAGACATTAATTTTAATTTAACTGCTTATTCGCCAAACTGGATGCCACCCAGCTCAATATTTCAAACCTAGTCATCCAGACAGAGTGTCCTAGTAGTAAGTTAATTAGTTGTGAGTTATAAAGATCTTAACCTACTTACTTACTGTATCTTAGTTAGTTAATTGGTTAATACTATTAGGATGCTATACTAAGTTAACTAACTGATGTTTGAGGCGCCTAGTATGTAATACTTTTTGTTCTTTTGAGTTTTACCAGGCTTAATTTTTAGGTGGGCTTCAGTCACCAATTGTTTGAAGGCAATTTTAGTAGAGTTGGGGCTTAAATTCTTTTCTTCGGCTATTTGCTTTATCGCTTCAACCATAGACAATCCTGGATCAGGGTTGGCTTCATAGAAGGCTTTTATTTCATCAATGGCCGAGGTGGCATCTGCTTTGGTTGAGACTTCAATCAATTTGAGATCAATTTTATCTCCCGCCTCATTTTGGTTAATGGTAAAGTAGATGTTTTTTATCGGCTCTCCTAATTTATTTTTTGTCTGGTTTATTCTCACAGCCTTGTGTTTGGTGTCTTGGGATAGCTGTAAAATTGTAGTTGCTTCAGCTTCGATTGAATTTGAACCACGTAATTTGTCTGCTTCTCTGCCGAAATCTTGCCCTCCCTTTTTTTGATGGTGGATAAGTAATACAGCACAATTGCATCGCAAGGAGATTGTTTTTAGAATTTTTAATATTGGGGCCATCATCTCTGAGCTATTTTCATCTACATTGTGGATGTTTCGGAAGGTATCGAAAATAATTAGTCCTATATTCAATTTCAATAGGTGGGTAATAAAGTTTTCCAACATTTCTTCGTCACCATTGATTTGAAAAGTTGGATAGTCCCATATGTATATTTCATCTTCTCTTTTTACATCTAACAGTCGAGCCCTTTGCTGGAAAACGGACGGAACATCATCAACTTCAACGATATATACTGGTTTCTTTTTCGTTTTAAATTTACCTAGGAAAAGGTTGCCTCTACAAACGTTCTTGGCTATGTCAAAGGCTGTCCAACTTTTTCCTACCCCTGGGCTCCCGGCAATGATGCTTACACCCACCTCGGCCAATAATCCTTCTACCAAATATCCTGCCGGTTCGTATTGTTTGGTTAGAAATTTATTCATCGTAATTGTTTTCTTATCTGTATCATGGAAGATATTATTATTTAATTTGATAGCATCAGTGATTATAACCATTATCTCTCCATCGCTTTTACTTTGGTTACCAAGTGCGTTTATGTAGTGGCGCACCATATCAAATTTCGAACAAATACTCAGAGGGCCAGTTAACACATTCTCATCATCTTCGTAATAGAAGCAGTTGGTGTCTGATAATGTCGGAGTCGTAATAATTTTTTGATCATTTGATCCATCCAGAATATATATTTTATAGCCCACAACCATAGACAAAGCACCTATTAGCTGTCGTATCGGTGTGTTGTTTAATTGTGAATCGAAAATATTTTTTTCTCCCTGTGTAGTTTTTTTAGTTTCCTGTTTTGACATATATTTATTAATTAAATTAATTTGCAAATAACAAAACCCATCCTTCAACTAAACGAGTACGCTCATCACTTCGACTCGCCCAATTAAAAAATGGGTTATATTTTGATGAGCGATTTGTTGTTTAAAGAACAGGTTGGTTTAGTAAGGTTCTGCCTAGATCTATTTTTTCATAAGTCCTCCCATTATGTATACAAGCAAAAAAAATAAACAAAAAAACCGTCGCCATTCAGCACGGTTTATGGATAAATCCACCTACGCCAAAACGTCTAAATTTTAAAACTTCATTCCCACCTTCTTGGAAATCTTCATCAATCTAGTGGCTTTTCTGGTGTATTTACCCTGGTAATCAATTCTAGAAATGCGTTCTTGTAGTTCTATCGCTCTATTGGCCCAATGGGCTCGATATAATAGTTTTCCCACCTTGGTATGTCTATTGAGATAGGATAAATTATATTTTAAATTTAAACACTCACGGCAGGCAAAGGTGTGGCTATCAGACCTCAAATACAGAACAGAACATGATTTGCCGCACTGACACTGCCAGTATCTACGTAATCCATAGCCTACAGGCCAGGTTTCTATCACTATCGACTGGGTCATCCATTGCCTTCCAACGTTAAAAGTAATATCCAGTAGCCTCTCACCCTCGAATTTTCGTTCCCTGTAGCGTATTTTCAACCCACCTTTAAGAGCGACCTCCTTGGAAGAGTCTTCTACTATTGGCCAGGAAGTTTGTATTTCCCCAACTTTCAAAAGTTCAGAATTTTCTACGAAATTTTTTTCTAACATACGTATTTATATTGGCATAAGTTCTAGGAAATAGGCAAAGGTTTCAAGTGACTAAAAAAAGCACGTCACTTCTGTTTATATGGGACCCAGTATGACCCAGAGTCACAACCGACACAACCCCGCCACCCCCCCCCTATACCAAATCCACTACCACTGCCCACCTAGACGACTACACTTTGTCCATCACTTGCTTTTTGTCTAATCACCATAGTACCCACCTCTACCTCTAGTCACTACTTATCTTTAGGTACTTAAAGCGTAGCCACCTACGCTAGTTTTATTATTAACTTATTTACCTATGTCAGAGAAACTAAGTAACTACAAGGGCTCGGAAGCCACCGCTAAATTGGTCAGGACGGAGATATTAAAGCGTTATGGCGAGGAGCAGGCCAACCAATACGATGCATACACAAATTGTTTAAGCTTCAAGCGTTGGATACAGCTTGGATACAAAGTGCGAAAAGGTGAGAAAAGCATCCGCTCTATTACCTTCGTAGACAAAAAAGACGCCTTAGGAAATAAGCTTGGTTCCTACCGCAAAACTGTCCACCTATTCTACAAGCTCCAAGTTGATCCAGTTAAACAGTAACAACTTCACTATGCCAATTAAAAATATCAAGACCGTTTCCTATCGCACATCTGATAAATTCGGCGTTCCTATTCCTTCTATACAGCTCCAAGGCAAATTCTTGAACAGGATCAACTTTCCAGTAAGTTCAAAATACAAAGTTGAGTACAGCAGTAACTTCATTCATATTTCCAAAATTATTCAAGATCGTTTTGGTGATATTGGTTTAGCAAGTAATGTAGTAAGAAAGTAATTATAAAAGTATGACTAAATCCAAGATATTAAACCAGTACCAACGTTCAAACCTATCTATCCTAGACCCAATTACAGTTACTCGTTTAAAGCGTAACGACTGGTGCGATAGTCCGTCTAGCATCCTACAGTGTGTCTCCTGTGGCTCTCGTGGAATATCCACCTATATCTGTCGCTTCTTCGATTTCGATGGAAGAAAACTTTTATGTTATTTATGTCAAAGAAATAAAAAAACCTATGCTCAACACAAATGTAATAACCACATCACGTCCATTAACTTTGTCTAAACAATTTAACCCACCTATGAATGTCGACACTAATCCAGCCAAAGTATTAGAGTTTGCCCACCTAGCCGCCAAAGCATTAAAACAAGTCATTGACTCTAAACCAAAGAAGACAATAATTAAAGGTGAAGAGTATCTAAATTTTGAAGATTGGCAGACAATCGCTCGTTTCTACAATGTCACCGTCGGTACCGACTGGACCAAACCTATTACAAACAATGGTAAATCCTTTGGTTACGAAGCGAAAGCAGTGGCTTATAAAGACGGCACGGTGATATCTTCCGCTGAAGCTAGTTGTTATAGAGATGAACCAAACTGGACAGATAAACCAACCTTTCAAATTAAGTCGATGTGCCAGACCAGAGCGGCAGCTAAATGTTTACGGAATGTGTTCGCGTGGGTTGTCATTTTAGCTGGGTATAAACCTACGCCAGCTGAGGAAATGTGTGAGGTGGGTGATTCTGCAATTACACCCACCTATACAGATGTTATTCCTGAAAAATTGATTAGCAATAATAGGGGATGGGAAGAAAGGAACGACAGTATAACAGATAAACAAACCACATTACTCAGAAATCTAATTCTAGAAAAAATAACCGATGAAAATCTGAGAGAAAGTGAATTGATAACCTTGTCCGATTTGTCTAAACCAGAGGCAAGCGCACGAATTCAAGAATTAATCAATACAATTTGTTAAACCTATGATTGTATTAATATTCGCAATAGTTTGTGTAGTTTTTTATGTACTTCAGAAAATTTTCATCGGAGAAACAACCAATCAACAGCCAGAATGGAACAAAGACGAAGTAGTTGAACTTACGTTTAAGATTCCCAGAGAGATAATAGCAAACGACAGACCTAGCGCTATGCCAGTTGCTGAACGCGAGCGTCGCAGACGTAGATTACTTCAAGAAGTTTTTCAGACTGGCTATTTCACCAGAGAATTGCTAGAAGCTAAACATCGAGAAGATAAAGTCCTAGAAGCGACTCCTTATTCATACCTTGTAAATAATATTCCGTATGTCAAACATCCAAATCAATCCACCAAAACAATCAGCAGCAACCGAGCAAGTTAGTGTCCTTCTATACGTTTTTATGTGGTTCGTAGTATTTCCAGTCACGTTTATCTGTTTTGTATTAACTGTATTTAAGACTGATTTACGACAAGTGTTGTCTCAGTGGTTAGCGACTGGATTCTTCGTGTTCGTGGGGTTATTAGTTGCTTATTGGTTGATGAAGCAGGGGAGAGAGTAATAAATTGGGGTGGAGGTTTTTAAGGCTACTTTCACCCCTTACAATATATATAATTGTATAATTAACTACTTAGGGGTATAACAGATATGCTGATATTGCATAAGGTAAAGATAATTTTGTTTACAAATAAGCGAAATAACCATGTATGGGAGGCCATATCTTGACAAGAAAGCATTATTGTGGTACACTTTTTTGTTAAATTGAACTAAAGTAGTGGGGTTTAAAAGGCTTAAAAAATTAGTTTAAAAAGTAAAAACATATGATAAGTCTATATTTTTTTAAACGGAGTAAACAAACTATTCTTTCAGCGACAATGATGTCGTTTTTTTTATTTGCACAAGCGATCTTCCCAATACAAGCGTTGGCTGTTGATGTATCAAATAAAAATGTTAATGTGTATAAAGTTAAATCTGTAGAAGAATCTAAAAAAACTACTGATTTCGTTAATGTTAAACAGAATATTGAAATTGATCAGAAAAAAAGGGCAGCGAATAGCACTAGCACTAAATATTCTGACGGTATAGTCAAAAAAGAATCAGTTAAAAACACCACAGGGTCTTCAACAAAAAGAGGTTATGTTCAGGGAGAAATTTTGGTAAAATATAAAAATACAAAGATTAATTTGAATACTGTAGTTGGTAGAAATTCTGCTGTAAAATTTATTAAAAATAAATCACTGGAGAAAAAAGAAGATTTGATAAAAAATAATATATCAGTTTTGAGAATTAAAGATACTAAGACAGTAGAACAAAAAATAGCTGAATTAAAGAATGATCCCAATATAGAATATGTTGAACCAAACTACAAACGTTATCCTTCTGTAATAAATTCAAACGATACTAATAAGGGGCTTTTGTGGGGGTTGGATAATGTCGGTCAGAATGTAAATGGAATTATCGGTACTCTAGACGCGGATATTGACGCTCAAGAAGCTTGGGTAATAAGTGAATCAACAACATCGGCACCAGTTATTGTGGCGATTATAGATAGTGGTGTAGCTTACAATCATCCAGATTTATTTGCAAATATGTGGAATGGAATAAGTTGTAAGGACGAGAATGGAAATGTGTTGGGTGGTTGTAATTATGGTTATGATTTTGAAGGTGGAGATAAAACACCGTTGCCAACCAACAGTTCTCACGGTACTCACATTGCCGGAACTATTGCGGCTATAAAAAATAATAGCAACGGTATCATTGGTGTATCACCACAAGCAAAAATAATGGCACTTAAAATTGGGTTTGATGTGGCAAGCGAAGTCAAAGCAATTGATTTTGCTATTCAAAACGGAGCAAAAATAATTAATGCTAGTTTTGGGGCTTCAACTTTTTCGCAATTAGAATATGATGCAATCACTCGTTTTAAAAATGTGGGCGGTATTTTTGTGACAGCAGCTGGAAATTTTACCATAAACAATGAAATCACACACTTATATCCTTCTGATTACAATTTAGATAATATTATTTCTGTTGCCGCTACGGACCAAAATGATACTTTGGCAACTTTTTCAAATTATGGAGTAACGTCTGTTGATGTGGGTGCTCCTGGTACGAATATTTATAGTACTTTTGCAAACACTAATTTATTAAATGAATCGTTTGACAATTTGATAACGCCTAGCATTCCTAGCGGTTGGACAAAAGGTGGAGTTAACAGTTGGGGAACATATACATTAGATGGTGGTACTGCTTGGGGTAAAGTATTGTATGGAGACCTGGCTTATCCATATGCAAATAATACAAATTCTACCATTACTTCACCATCTTATAATTTAAATGGCAATGGGGCAGTGATGGATTTTTGGACTCGGTGCGATACGGAATATACAGGATATTCGTCTGGCCAAATAGCGTATGATTATATGGCTTTAGAATATAGCAGCGATGGAGTGAATTTTACAGAGATTTATAAATGGGATGAACCTTTCCTCGATTGGTTGAACGACGATACCGATCAAACAGGATCGGCTGTATTTCATTTTACAGATATGCCGATAGAGAGTAAATATCTTTCAAATAATTTCAAATTTCGTTTTCGTTGGGTTACAGATTCTTCATTGAATAGTTTTGATGGCTGCTTGGTGGATGACGTAAGGATTACAAAAATCAGTGACGGATCTGATCAAAAATATGATTATTCTGATGGAACCTCAATGGCCACTCCACATGTTGCTGGGCTTGCCGCATTGATTGAAGGATACAACCCAAACCTTACAGCTGCTCAAGTAAAGAATGTGATTCTAGCAACAGGTGACAGCATAGCATCATTATCTGGAAAAACTGTTTCTGGGAAAAGAATAAATGCACAGAAGGCACTTCAAGCTGTCAATCCAGCTAAGGCAATTACTGCTTTTACTATTCCTGGTCAAACCGGAACAACAACAATCAGTGAAAGTGATCACACAGTTAGTTTAACGGTCTCGTTTGGGACGGTAATAACTTCTCTTATCCCAACTATTACAATAACGGGTGCTTCTGTCAGCCCTCTTTCAGGTGTGGCTCAAAATTTCACAAATCCGGTAACATATACTGTTACTGCTGCTGATGGTTCTACTCAAAATTATATTGTAACTGTAAATATTTCTATCAATCCAGATATAGCTATTGCCAAAGTTGTAACAGACCAGATTGCGGCTTTGCCGATTGTAGCAAATTTAATGTTGAGTGATTCCACAATAGTAACAAACACACGGATTGCATATGATGCTCTGACACCAGGTCAAAAGGTTTTGGTTACAAATGTGACTACTCTTATAGATGCTGAAGCCCAAATTTCTGTGTTAGATGTTGTTACAGCCGCAGTAATAGAACTAGAAGTAGCAGCCTCAAAAGATTTGGCCTTAGAAGCAAACTTAATTGATGCTAAATCAAAAGTTACGATAGCTAACGCAACATTTAAATCATTAGTTTCAGGTGGAGCTAAAACAATTTTAGTAAATAGAAATAATAGTGCAGTTAGCATCGTGGCCACCTATATTCGAGATGCAGACGCAATTGCTATTGTTGATGATTTAATCAAAGGGATAAATACTGATTTATCACACATTACAACAACCCTCTCAAATCCGTTACCAGCAAGCGGTTTACATGGTTCAAAAATAACATGGATATCATCAAATACGTCAACGGTAAGTAATGATGGCCAAATAATAAATAGACCAGTTTATGAAGACGGTGATAAGGTAATTACCTTAACTGCTAATATCAATAGTGGTCTCCAAATTGTTCAAAATGTGGTTTGTTCTGCTGGAACAGCCAATACTGGTGGAGGTGGTGGCGCTTCTCCAGTTTGTTCGCCATCTATTGCAGAGTCAGGTATATATAAAATATTTACATTAACAGTATTAAAATCACCAGCCGCAACTCATACAATTTCAGGAATGATAAAGTATTATGATGGCGTTAAAGTTGTACCAAATGCTGCTGTAACATTGGAAAATAATCTTGGTGTTCAAATTGCTTCTACCACAACTAATGCGAGCGGCTTTTATCAGTTTAATGCAGTCGCTGCTGGAAGTGATTATGTTGTTAGAGTGATTAAAAACGATGTTTTAACTAACGGTGTTAATGTTACAGATTTAATTAAAATAAAAAAACATACTTTAGGAACAGAGATTTTGGATAGTATGTATAAAAAAATAGCTGGCGATTTTAATCAGAGTGGATCAATTAATGTTACTGATTTAATTAAAATTAAAAAGTATACATTAGGTACAGAAAACCCACTTTTAAAATGGAAATTTTATGATTTTGGCGTTACGTTAAATCCTACTAATTATTTAACCACAGGGTTAAGTATGGTAATCACTAATTTGACTAACGATTTGATCGATCAGAATTTTGTTGGTATAAAAATGGGGGATGTAAACAATTCGTGGATTAATTAATTATTTGATAAATTATAATAATAAATGTATGGGAAACATGTTCTCGGTAAACTTAAAAAGAAAAGTGAGTATTGGACTTGCATTTCTAATGGTGGCAACAAATTTAATGTTGGTCCCAATAGCAAAAGCTGTAGCGACTCCTAGTTTAACAATTGGTTCGCAATCAGCATCAAACGGACAAATTATTAATGTTCCAGTTACAGCTAATTTTATAGATGTTCAAGGTGTCGATTTAAGCATAAATTATCCAGGGGATCTTTTGACATATGTTGGGTGTTCTTCCTCACATATAGTTTGTAGTACTGATGTCGTATCTACAACAAATAAAATAAATGTTTTGTGGTATGATGTGGTAAATTTTTTAAATCTAAATGATGAAGCTTTGCTGACTTTGCAATTTCAAGTAAATACCACAAACGTTATCGACGCTAACCTTACTTTTTCGCCGAATGTAATTTCTGTTGGAGATGGTTTTGATACTGAAATTACAAGTAGTGTAGTTTTTAATTCAGGTATTATTTCTTTAAATCCACCTGCCACTCTTTCCAGTATTGCCATCTCTAACCCAGCAAACAAACTTACCTACACAACTGGAGATGTGTTAGATATATCTGGATTAGAAATCACTGGAACATACAGTGATTCAACTGTTAATGTAGAAACAATCACAACTGCCAATGTAAGTGGTTTTGATAGTTCTGTACCAGCGGTTGGACAAATTTTGACGGTTACCGTAGGAGGTGCAACGACTTCCTATACAATTGATGTGGTAGATAATGTTAAGCCAATCATTTCTTTGCTTGGTTCAAACCCTGTAAATCTTATTGTCGGCGATTCTTATAGTGATGCCGGTGCTACCGCGTCTGACGACGTAGATGGAAATCTTACAGCTAATATTGTTACTTCAAATACAGTAAACGCCAATGTTGTTGGTTCTTATACTGTTACTTATAATGTTGTTGATGCAGCTGGTAATATTGCAACACAAGTATCTAGAACAGTAAATGTAAGTGCAACACCACTTAGCTCCGCTAAGGATATTACCTCCTTTAGTTTTCCAGAAGGTTTAGGTAGTATTGTGGGTAATGATATTTCAATAGTTGTTCCGTTTGGAACAGATGTTTCTAATCTAACTTCAAATATTAGTATTAGCCCAGCAGCAACAATAAATGATCATAGTGTGGTCCAAGATTTTACTACTCCAGTAAATTACACAGTCACTGCTGAAGATGGATCTACTAAAATATATACAGTAACAGTATCTATCGCAGCAAACACAGAGGCAAAAATTTTATCTTTTAATTCTTCAGCTCCGATAGCAAACGGTGTTATTAGTGGTAGTAATATAACTTTGACTGTTCCATTTGGAACTAGTTTGGTTGACTTGCCTATCACCATAACACTCTCTTCTGGTGCAACTGTTTTACCGATAGCTGGTAATACATCATTTATTGATGGTACTCCAGTGTCATACACAGTAACTGCTGAAGATGGTGCTACTACACAAAATTATTTAGTTACTGTAAACGTCGCTGCCAATTCAGCTAAAGATATTACTTCATTTAATTTTGAAAATTTAATTCCAAGCGCTTCCGGTGTTATTGCTGGAAACAATATTACTTTAGATGTTCCGTTTGGAACTAATGTTTCTACACTTGTACCAACCGTTGGTATTACTGGATTTTCAATTAATCCAGTTAGTGGCGGGTTGCAAGATTTTACTAGTCCAGTGACGTACACTGTTACCGCTGCTGATGGCTCAACTCAAGATTACGTAGTCACAGTAATTGTTGCTTTTCCATCTGATTTAACTACACTAAACACCTTAATCTCTACAGCTCAAGGTAAACATGATGTTGCAATTGAAGGTAATATTACCGGTCAATATCCATCACCTTTAAAAGCTAATTTACAGACAGCAATAAACACTGCGTCTGCAATAACCAATGTTTCTTCTCAATCTGTGGTTGATGCCGCTGTAGTTACTTTAAATAACGCTATTTTAACATTTGAAGCTGGAGTAGTACCTTCAGACATTGCAGCTCCAGTTATTACCTTGCTTGGTAGCAGTATAGTTAATGTAACAGTTGGAGATACATACATAGACGCTGGAGCCACCGCTCAAGATGTCAGAGATGGCAATATCACTGGTAATATTATTATTGTAAATTTGGTAGACATGAATACGATCGGAACCTACACAGTTACTTATAATGTTTCTGATGCGGCTGGAAATAATGCCGTACAAGTAACTAGAACGGTTAATGTAAAGGCTGTGCCTGCGACTCTTTCCAGTATTGCCATCACCACCCCAGCAACTAAGCTTGCTTATGCAACTGGTGATACTTTAGATATCTCAGGATTAGAAATCACTGGAACATACAGTGATTCAACTACTATTTTAGAAACAATCACTACTACCAGTATAAGTGGTTTCAACAGTTCAGCGCCAGTGATTGGACAGGTTTTAACTATTACCGTAGGAGGTAAAACAACTTCTTATACAATTGATGTGGTAGATAATGTTAAACCAATTATTACTTTGATAGGCAATAATTCGATTAGTTTATATGTAGGAGATTCTTACATTGATACTGGAGCTACTGCAAATGATAATGTAGATGGAAATATTACTTCAAAAATAGTTACAGTAAACAATGTTAACACTAGTGTAGTTGGCACATATAATATTACATATAATGTTTCTGACGTGGCTGGCAACAGTGCTGTTCAAGTAACCAGAACGATCATTGTATCTACAAGACCGTCATCTGGTGGCGGTAGCGGTGGTAGTTATAGTTATACACCTCCAGTTATAATTCCCCAGACTGTAACTACAACACAACCAATTATTGAACCAATAGTGGTAGTTACATCTACTGGCCAAGTGCTTGGTATAAAAACTACACTCATTGATGAGTTGATCGCCAAACTAAAATTTCGACAAACTAGTCTAGAAGTAAATAAACTACAAAATGAGCTTAAACGCCTTGGTTTCTTTAGTAAAAATTTCAAGACCACCAAGTACTACGGTGAAATGACTGTTAATGCAGTGGCTAAATACAAAATTAGCCAAAAAGTTGTTACAGATCCTGTTGTAGTACAAGTATCAAAAGTGCAAACTCTAGATGATTTGATTGCACTGACAAAATTTGGAACAAAAAATAATAATGTAAGACTATTACAAACGGAATTAAAAAAATTGGGTTATTACCCTAAGGCATACGCCATCACTAACTATTACGGACCTCTAACAAACGCATCAGTAAAAAAATATTTGGCCGCAATTAAATAGGGACAATAAAAGCCACTTCGAAAACGGAGTGGCTTTTGAAAAATATTTATGATAAAATATCAGTGCTATGCGCAAGACACTAAAAAAATATTTCATTCCTCACGAGGAAAATAATTTTCATCCGCATATTTTGCATACCAAAAGAGCGGTATTTTATGGTTTGGTTTTTTTGTTAGCAAAAGTGGTGTTGGTAACATTCGTAATATTTTTGCCTACGGAAGTATTTGTTTTGCCGGATGTGTTGGCAGAAGAACAAAAACAGATTATTGTTTTGACAAATGAGGTGCGTGCAGAAAATGGCTTGCCAACATTGGTAGTCGCCACAAAATTGAATACTTCCGCGCAATACAAAGCCGATGACATGTCAGCCAAAGAGTATTTTGCTCACTCCGAAAATAATACCACTGTGTCTACTTGGCTTCAATCTGCTGGCTATCAATATGAAACTGCCGGTGAAAATTTGGCAGTGGGATACAGTACAGCGCAAGATATTGTAGACGCTTGGAAAAAAAGTCCAGGCCATTATGCCAATCTTGTTGATACTGATTTTAAAGATTTGGGGGTTGGTTTGTCTGGTGGAATATACAATGGCCAAGCGACCGTTTTTATTGCCCAACATTTGGCTTCACCGCTTGCTTTTGTTGAAGCAGCCAAAGAATCGGTAAAAGTAGTTGTTAAATCAAAAGTAGAAAAAAAAGTTGAAGTAAAACCAAAAACAATAGAAGTAACTACTACTAATGAAATCGCAATAGCCAATAATACCAGTACCACTTCCTCTTCCTCCGTACTATCCGCTAAAGTTGAAAATATCGTCCCTACAGCCGCTCCAGTAATGAATTTAAAAGCGCCAACACCGATTGATAAATATATCCAAGCTAAAAGCGTATTGTCACCTCTAACCAACATTTTTCAAGTCTCCCAAAATATTTATCTTGGCGCTATGTGTTTCTTCGCCTTCGTTTTATTTCTCAATATTTGTGTTGAAATCCGAAGACAACATCCACACGTGATTTTTCAAACTTCTGGACTAATTGCCCTGTTGTTTATTTTTTGGAAATTTTAAACGCCAAGTAGCTCCTGAAAACCTTGCTCGATTTTTAAATAACAAAACTGCAAGAGCATGTGTCTGTTATGAAAGATTTAAAGTATTATCATTTATTGGCTATTGGAAAATCAAACTTTGGTTTTCGCGAACAAACCTGAATAAATGGACAAAGTATGTATTTTAGTGTTAGTGTAAAGATGTTATAAATAAATGAATATGAAAAAATTATCAACCTTAGCTATTTTATTAGCTTTCACAATCAATTTGTTATCAATAGGTACAGCGGCTGCAGCCGTTAGAGTAAAAAGTTACTACACGAAAAAAGGTACATATGTACAATCATATGTCCGCACTAGTCCAAACTATACAAAAATAAATAATTACTCTACTAAAGGTAACTATAATCCATACACTGGTAAAAAGGGGTATGTGAGTCCAGTTAAAACTTATAAATTTAGATAATTAATCAACCCACTTTCTGTGGGTTTTATAATATATGGAAAAACAAAAATTAATTTTGCCGATTAGTATTGTATTGGGGTGTGCTATTTTAGGTGGTTTTATTTATGCAACTCAAATAAACAAACAGGAATCTATTGAACGTCAACAAGAATACAAATTACAAGATGACAGAAATCAACAGAAAATTAAAAACGAATTGGAGGAATTAAAAAATAAACAAGATGAGTGCAAATCCTTATCTTCTGGAGTAATGGACAAGTGGAATAATGTAATGGGGGTTACTTATGATAATGATTTTTGGAAAGATTGTGTAGTCACCTACACTGATACTAAAACTGGTGAAGTTGTGGTATCTCCATTAAAAAATATGAAAACAAACAAATAATATGAGTAAATATCTAATTGTTTTAATTTTACCTCTAGTTTTAATGGGGTCTGGTTGTTCGAATAAATTAAAACAAGGCGATAATCCTACTATAAATGTAAAACCAAACATAAAAGTTGAAGCAACATCTGTAAATATCTCCAAGTTTTATAACGGCAAAAATGGTTTATCTCTTTCAATCCCTAGTGGAAATAGATCAACTTGTATTTGGACATGGGCGGCTGGTAGCGGTCGTATTCCATATTCAAATACCACACAGGCTGAAACAGCCACTGAAAAACACACTGTAATAATTTATGGTGATGAAGAAAATTTTAAAGCTTCCTGTTTTGACGATTTTGGAAATCAATATGTTGGTGAGTTTCCTAGGGATTAATAAATTTAATATGAAAAAAATCATCAATATATTAGTATTGTCAGTTTTTCTATTGCCTTCAATCGCAGCTGCTCACCCAGGCCGTACAGACTCCTCTGGTTGTCATACTTGTCGTACTAATTGTTCTAAATGGGGGCTAACTATGGGTGAATACCATTGTCATCGAGCAAAGACGTTACCACAGCCTTTAGAGCCTGTTAAAAGCCATTATGTACCTACTGGTGGCTATACTACACCAGCGCCAGAGTATAAAGTTCCTAAAGTAGAAACAAGGAAGATTGTTGTTCCAAAAAATGAAGTAATAACAATTCCACGCGCTGACACAAGTATTAACAAAGAAGCTACGTTAGTAAATGCTGTGCAAAATATGCCAAAGTCTACTGAGGCAGAAAAGATGTCTCTATTTACAAAATTATTTAGATTAATTTTTGGTAATTAATTTGAAGCCAATTTTAATATGAAATTTTCCTACACTACAAACGAGATTATCAAAAATTTTGCCAAATTAATCATTTTGTTGTTCATTGGCTACCTATATATCAAGTGGCCGTTTTATAATTACCTGCACTATACATGGTCACTATGGTTATGGTTGTTTGGTCTGCTTATTTTAGGAACACTATTGGAAAGATTTGCAATGGAAATTAAAAACCGAGTGCGTGGCAGAGAAGCTGAAGATGATGTCGAGGAAAAACTTGAAGATTTGCCGAATGATTTTGTGATTTTATCAAATTTAAATATCCAAAATAGAGGTGATATAGACAAAGTAGTTATAGGACCGACTGGAATTTGGGTTATTGAAGTAAAAAGTCACGCAGGATATATATCTTTTGACGGAAATGAACTTACGCGAGATGGTGAACAACTAGAGAAAAATTTTCTTTCGCAGGTTTGGGCGGAAACGTTCGCAGTTAAAGATGTACTAGAAGAAGAACTAAAACATAAAATTGTAGTACAGCCAGTCATATTATTTTCTGATCCAGATGCAAAAATGAAATTTGGATATAAAAAAATCAACGGTGTTTATATAGTAGGATATGGCTGGATAAATAAATTGATTAATAATACAGTCGTTGGTCGTTTAAGTTATAATGAGATCGATACTACAAATAGCTTGCTCAGTAAATATTGTGAAAAACAGTGAATTTTGAACGAGAGTTTTATTTTATGCGGAATAAGGTAGAATATTTTAAGAATTGAGATAAAATAATATTTTGGTATGGTCGCTCAATATCAACGTACAAAAAGATTATTTAAAGGTCTGCCCTTTCATAATGTAATTGGTTATGCGGACAAGGTTAAACAGTTTGATCGCTCCGTTGTCTGTATAAAAGAAAATGATAAAATTTTTAAGATTCTTTCAATTGTGGCATCTAAGGATGGTAGTATTAATGTATTTTTCCCATATTTTAAAAATAAAGAAGCTTATGTTGTTAAACATTTTCACGAATACTTCCGTGAATTACGAAAAATGAGCATGAAGGATTCAATTATTAAAGAGTGCACTGTCGATAAGGAATTAAAACTATCGTTGCATTCTACCGGTTTTGTCCAATTATCAGGTCGGGGGATCATTTCTGGTATTGACCCAATAACAGGTAATGCCAAAGGAATGGGAATTTTTTCTAATCCTTTATCTACACCAATTTGGAGTGGTCCGACTTTTGGTTTTGATTGCTGGGGACTAGAAAAAAGTTTTGAAGTACTAACAACTAAAAAAAATCGTGATCAATATATAATTTTGGAAAAAGATAGTGGTGATTTTCAAAAAAGAATATTTGATGAGACTGAACCGCTTAATACTTATTCTCTAAATTTTTTTATTTTTCCAGAAAATGCGAATAATTTTGTTTATGAATATGCTGGTGAACCGTTTATTGATCATGTTCCTAAAAATTACAAACATAATCCTGGAGCTACACTTGTCTATCCAGTTCTAGATATTAACAATTTTAAAGGTGTAATAGGATTGTTTCCAAGTTTGGTTTATACAGGTTTTTCTAAAAATACTAATTCTGGCTACATGCTAAATAGTCCAGGTGGGTCGGAAAATCAGCATATAAAATCCGATAGGGTGAGCATGTTTCATCTGTTTTGCCCTAGAGACCTAGATCAAGTATATAATTTAAAAGCTATCAAAAAATTAGAATTGTAGTTTCACTTTTAAACATTCATCGGATGCTTCATCATCTGTCCGCGCAAATGGTCAGCGCTGGCATTTTAACGATTGTCCTGTGTTGGTTTTTGCTTGATTTTATTACTGTCTTTTGTTAGTATATTATCAATGTATAAAAAGTGGGTATGAACTGTTTATATTAAGATAGCACCTCAAGAAGTGTCATGGAAATAGTTAAACAAATGGGGCTCATTATAGAGCTCTTTTTGTTTAATTATGTGCAAATAATCGTGAAAATAGTCATAATTTACATTTTTTTCACGTTTATGTTGACAAAAACGTGAAAATAGGCTATAATATTAACATATGGCTAAAATACTTAAAGTATTCAATAAAATTAATACACTTCGTGAGAGGTATTACAAAGTTTCCATAGGAAAGGAAGCTCTTCTTAAAATTATTTTAGAAACTGAAGTGGCGGAGCAGGTATATAATTCCAATGCTATTGAAAATAGTACTTTAACCTTAGAAGAGACAGAAAAAATACTTCTTCAGATTGATTTGGATAGATATATTACTGAACGAGAAATCTTTGAAGCTAAGAATTTGGCGCGAGTTGTGTCCTATATAGGTTCAAAATCCAAAGAACAAGAGTTGGATCTTAAAATTATTTTATTGCTTCATAAAATGTTAATTTCCAATATTCGCGATGAAATTGCTGGTAGATTTAGAAATGACAACGAATATGTTCGTGTAGCGAATCATATTGCGCCAAATCCAAATGAAGTGATCGGTCGCCTGGAAAAAATGTTGGCGGAATACAATGCTACAAGTCATGAAAATATTATAAAACGAATCGCCAAATTGCATTTAATTTTTGAATACACCCATCCATTTGTTGATGGCAATGGTCGTATTGGTCGGGTGATTAATAATTATTTACTGATAAGAGAAGGTTTTGTGCCAATAAATATAAAATTTATTGATCGAAGTAAATATTACGATGCCTTTAAAGAGTTTGAGGGGAAAGGTGTAACTACTATTATGGAAGAAATTGTAGGAAAAGCGTTGACCAACAGTTATCATAAACGATTGGCGTATTTAGAGGGTAAGAAAATAATTACTTTATCTGAGTATGCTAAGAATAACAAACTTTCACATTCAAATTTAATTAATAAGGCTACTCGCCAAACTATTGAAGCTTTTTTAGAGAAGAATATTTGGAAAATTGGTGTTTAATGCAAAAAAATTGTCTGTGTAGAAGTATAAGAAGTGTGATTGGGTGTAAATAAAATTTTTAAAAAGTGTCTGTTGTATTAACAGGCACTTTTTTGTTGACTTTATTTAATATCGTATATAGAATGTTTATTAGATTTAGGCTTTCAGTTGTGCGCGGTGCACCCTGGTGGTCTGAAAAAGTGAGGGGGCATGAGTTTTCGAAAAGTCCTCAAGTACGCTTGGGGCTGGCAAAAAGGGGAATTACTAGAAAACGTCGCTGGCACAATCGTCATCGGATTGGTTGTGATGGCCGCAGTACGAGCTGTTTCGTTTTGTGGCATCACCAACATTTGGCTACTTGGATTCTTGTCCGGATCGTTAATTGGCACAATCTTTGTGCTGAGAGAAGCGGTGAACTATGTTCGCGAGCAAATTGCTCGCGACAGACGGGATGAGAAAATTCAAGTAAGCCAAAAGCTCTTCTGATCAGACACTTTTGCACACCGCCCCAGGTGGGGCGGCAGGGAGCAATCGAAATCATCGACTGTCAAACTATTATGTTTCCAAATATTGGAGGCATAATAGTACAGTCGATGATTTTTTTTTAAAATATCAGTTGTTTAGCCAAATTTTATCCACTTGCCAAAAAAGGTGAAAAGCGGTAGAATTTCGCTGTTAATTCTATTACTAAAATTATTAAATTTATCTAATTTATGGCTAAGAATGCAAAACCGGTTGTCAGCTTAACACGGACTCAGGTTAAATGGAGGGTATTGTGGATTGGCATTTTGTTAGTTGTATGTGCTTTGATTGTCGCTCCAACCTACGCTAATAAAGGCGTAGATTGGGTAAACAGCAAGGCAAATTTAGGTTTACCAAGATTGCCAGACAAAGGCTTCAATTTAGGCCTAGATTTGCAAGGTGGTGCTCATTTGGTATACCAAGCAGATACTAAAATGGTTCCAGATATCGATAGAGTGGATGCAGTTGAAGGTGTGCGTGACGTTATCGAACGTCGTGTGCGCGGTGGTTTGGGCGTTTCTGAACCTTTGGTGCAAACCACAAAAGTTGGTGAAGACTTCCGTATTATCGTGGAATTACCAGGTGTTGCGGATGTAAACACTGCTATCAAGATGATTGGTGAAACTCCAGTGTTGGAATTCAAAGAAGAAAACAATGAACCACCACGTGAATTAACTTCACAAGAACAAAAACAATTAAATGATTTTAATAAAGCCGCTGAAGCAAAAGCAAAATTGGCTTTAAGAGAAGTAAACAACCGTGTGGATTTTGCTACAGTTGTTACAAAATATTCTCAAGATGAAAAAAGTAAAAATAATGGTGGAGATTTAGGGTTTGTTAGTGCCAATCTTTATCCAGAAATTTCTGCTTGGGCAAAAACTCATAAAGTTGGTGAAGTAAGCAAAGAATTAGTAAAGAGTTTTGATGGTTTAAATATCGTTAAAAAAATTGCTGAACGACCTGCGACATCTACTGTTTCAATTTCTGAAACAGCGACTGGAGATGTGGCGATAACTGAATATCAGATTGCTCGCATCTTTATAAAAACACAACAAAAAAGTGATATTGTACCACCAACTGATCCTTGGAAAACTACAGGTTTGTCTGGTAAACAATTGAAACGCGCCGAAGTTGCACAAGATTCAAACACTGGTCAAACACAAGTTAGTTTGAATTTTGATGATGAAGGTACAAAATTGTTTGCTGATATTACTGGAAGAAATGTTGGTAAACCAGTTGCCATTTATTTGGATGGTCAGCCAATCAGTATCCCTAAAGTAAATGAAGCAATCCTTAGTGGTAGTGCGGTGATTTCTGGCGGTTTTACTTTGCTAGAAGCCAAACAACTTTCACAGAGATTGAATTCTGGTGCATTACCTGTACCAGTTGAATTGATCAGTCAACAAAAAGTTGACGCCACTCTTGGTGTCGATTCTCTGACAAAAAGTTTTCGCGCTGGTTTGATTGGTTTGCTTGGAGTAATGTTATTTATGATTTTTTACTATCGTTTTCCAGGTCTTTTGTCGGTATTTTCTTTGGTTGTGTATGCTTTACTAAGTATGGCGACTTTCAAATTATTGGGAGTAACAATCACATTATCTGGTATTGCTGGTTTCATACTTTCGATTGGTATGGCGGTGGATACGAATGTGCTGGTGTTTGAACGTCTCAAAGAAGAATTACGTTTCGGTAAAAATTTACACACTGCCTCTGAAGAATCATTCCGTCGCTCATGGCCTTCTATCCGAGATGGACATATTGCCACTTTGGTAAGTTGTGTATTCTTGGTCTGGTTTGGTACTGGTTTTGTGCAGGGCTTTGCAGTGACTTTGGCTATCGGTGTGTTGTTTTCTTTATTCACGGCTATTGTGGCCACACGTGCTATGTCTCGTTTGGTGTTTAAGTGGTTTAAAGAAGATGGAAATATGTTGTTCTTGGGTTATACCAAAAAAGAGTCATCGGAAGTAACTAATAACAAATAATCGATATGTCTATTCCATTTATTAAATATTCAAAATTTCTTTTAGCCATTAGTGGTTTGGTAACAGTTATCAGTTTAATCTCCTTGTTCGTTTGGGGTTTAAAACCAGGTATTGATTTTACTGGTGGGTCATTGCTCGAAATTAGCTTTAGTCAAACTCGTCCAGACAATCAACTTATTGAAAAAGCTTTTGTTGAACTTGGTCACAAAAATGTAGTGATTCAAAAAACTGGAGAAAAAGGTGCGATTATTCGAACGGCATTTTTGCCAGAAAATGAACATCAAGTAGTATTAAAAGGTTTGCGTACTCAATTTGAAAAAGATGGTAACGTTTTACATGAAGATCAATTTCAGACAATTGGTGCGGCGGTAAGTAAACAATTACGCACTCGCTCTGTCTGGGCTGTATTCTTGGTAATTATTAGTATTATTGCTTTTGTTGCTTATGCTTTTCGTACTGTTTCTCAGCCGGTTGCAAGTTGGAAATATGGTGTAACAGCCATTATTGCCGCTTCTCATGATGTATTGTTAACAATTGGTATATTTGCTTTTCTTGGACATTACAATAATGTCGAAGTCGATATCGGTTTCGTGGTGGCGTTGTTGACTGTGTTGGGTTATTCCGTGCAAGATACTATCGTAGTATACGATCGTATTCGTGAAAATTTGCAACATCGTCGTAATGTTAGTTTTAGTGAAATGATTGATATTGGTTTGAATGAAACTTTGATGCGTTCTATCAATACTACTCTTATTACAATGATTCCACTTTCAGCACTATATTTCTTTGGTGGTGCAACTATCAAAAACTTTGCCTTGGCATTGTTGGTTGGTATCGCTAGTGGTGCTTATTCTTCTATCTTCGTGGCTAGTCCTTTGTTGGCCTATGTCGATAAGTGGCAGAAAACTCATCCTAAAAAATAATTTAAATATTTTAAAAACTCTCTCGTTAAAAGCGGGGGAGTTTTTTGTTTTATATAAATATGGTATAATAATTAATAATAAAGTTTAAGTTTATTTAGAAAAAAAATATGTCTGGTCATGGTCACAGTGAAAGCGGTCTGCGTCATTTAATTGCCTTTTTAGGTACTTTAGTGACCGGTTTTGCCTTCTGGGGCGGTTATGTCTCAGGTGCGCAAGGTTGGTGGTGGACAGCTTTCGGTTTGCTTATAATTTACGGTGGAATTTACAAGATTATCGACGCCTAAACTATGGAGCCGTTTACTTTTTCATCGGTATTTGGTGTTTCTATAAACTGGGACTTTTGGACCTGGATTTTTGAGCAACCAAACGCTGATTTGATTAAGTATTTATTTGGCGTTGTCGGTTGGATTATCCTGGCTTTAATTTGTGTAAGTATTGGTTCGCAAGCATTGGCGGCATTTCGCTCCAAAATGGCCGGTGATAATTGGCAATGGGTGCTATTGGCGGTAGATGTTCCTCCATTATTTATTCAATCTCCAAAAGCTGTCGAACAAATTTTTGCTCACTTGAGTGGGGCAAAAGTTGGCGTACGCTTGGCGGAAAAATATTGGATTGGCAAGCGACAGAAAAGTTTTAGCTTTGAAATTGTTTCTATCGAAGGTTATATTCAATTTTTAGTTCGTACTGAATTGGATTATCGTGATCTAGTGGAAGCGGCTATTTATGCTCAATATCCTGAAGCAGAAATTACCGAAGTAGAGGATTACGTGGATATGATACCAGCGACTTACCCAAGTGAAACACACCATATGTTTGGTGTTGAATTTCAG
>Ga0208373_1001000_pt1 | contig 41303 bp, 47 predicted proteins | sample RifOxyC2_FD_184036 | JGI IMG/M metagenome (GOLD analysis project Ga0208373, IMG submission 184036) | Soil microbial communities from Rifle, Colorado - Rifle Oxygen_injection C2 (SPAdes) | ecosystem: Environmental > Terrestrial > Deep subsurface > Rock core/Sediment | place: Rifle, Colorado...
CAGTATCTCCGATGACTTTTCGTAATTCTAAAGTTTAAATAAAAAATGAAGTAGGGCAGAGCCCTACTTTCTCATGTAACAAATGAGAAATATAATAAAAACATTCTCAAATAAATGTCTTTCGCTTTCATATTTGAGTGACAACTGGAACAATAACCTAATACAAAGCATTGTTGAAGCCGGTCGAACCATAAGCTATGTTGAGACATTAAATCCCAGTAAGACAGATAAATTTCATCTATCTATAAAAGAAAGTGATAAACGATTATTCATGAGAGAATTCGAAAAGATTGTAAAGTTTGCTATAACAAAGTTGAAATTAAAAAGGGTTAAAATTGCATTTGATACAACTGAAGATTTAACATGGATAAAAGAAAATCATCACCTTAGACCATCAGTTTATGAGCATAAACTCTTATGTTGGAATTATCTTAATGTAAGTATTGTTGAACCTTATTTTATTCCATTAATGAGTGTACCTTATACAATGTTTAATAACCTTGATAATTTAGTTACAGATTTACTAAATTATGTTGAATCTCTTCGGTTAAACATTGACTTAATATTATTTGATAGAGGATTTTATCATGGATATTTGATTAATTATATGGAAAGTAAAAACTTTCCTTATTTAATGCTGATTCCAAAAAAAGGTAAAATAAAAGATTTTGCAAATAAAACTCAAAGTCTGAATTATTTTGAACATTCAATTAAATATAATAAAGAAAGCAGTGTTTGGAAAGCAAGAACAACTATAATTGCTCGACGTGTTGATGATAAAACTTGTTGGTGTTATATAACAAATCAGAAACCTTCACTTTTATTAGTTAAAGAATATTCAAAACGTTGGAATATTGAGACTGGTTTTAGAATTCATGACGAGGCAAGAATCAAAAGCAAGAGTAAAAATAATCTGATAAGATTCTTTTATCATTTAATTGGGATGTTGTTAGTTATTCTGTGGAGATTGCAGAATAGGGTTAATTATTATGTTTTTAAGAGATATTTGAAATTTTTAGAGTACCAGTTTTACCCTGAAAAAATAAAGAGACTGATTAACCCGCCATAGTCCTTTATAAATATCGGAGATACTGAATTCACAATAATCTTTATAAAGTTAAAGGATTAAAAAAGATTAAGATGAGTAATACTTTATTTATTACACAAATAATTCTAAATAATCTAAAAAAAATAAAATGAATTCAATTATTGATTACGTTAAAGTAAGAGACCCGAATGAAAAAGAATTTCATCAAGCAGTTTTTGAGGTATTTGAAAGCATTAAGCCAGTAATTGCAAAAAATCCAATATACACCTCTCAAAAAATATTAGAAAGAATGATTGAACCGGAAAGAACTATACAGTTTAGAGTCCCATGGATTGATGATCAAGGAGAAATACAAATAAATAGAGGATATAGAATTCAAATGAATAGTGCAATCGGTCCTTACAAAGGAGGCTTGCGATTCCATCCATCAGTTAATTTAAGTATATTAAAATTTCTTGCTTTTGAACAAGTATTCAAAAATGCTTTAACAACATTGCCAATGGGAGGAGGAAAAGGAGGATCAGATTTTGACCCAAAAGGAAAATCAGATAGAGAAGTTATGAGATTCTGTCAAAGTTTTATGAGTGAATTATATCGACATATCGGAGCAGATACAGATGTACCTGCAGGAGATATTGGAGTTGGAGCAAGAGAAATTGGTTATCTTTTTGGGATGTATAAAAAATTAAATAATGAATTTACTGGTGTTTTTACAGGCAAGGGATTAAAATGGGGAGGAAGCCTTATTAGACCAGAAGCAACAGGTTATGGTAATGTTTATTTTGCTTCTGAAATGCTAAATACCAAGAAAAAAACATTAGAAGATAAAACTTGTTTAGTTTCTGGATCCGGAAATGTTGCACAGTTTACTATTGAAAAGATTATAGAACTTAAAGGAAAAGTTATTACTGTTTCTGATTCTTCAGGATATATCTATGACCCCAAAGGAATTAATAAAGAAAAACTTCAATTTATAAAAGAATTAAAGAATGTTAAAAGAGGAAGAATCAGTGAATATGCCATAAAATATCCTCAAGCAACATTTACACAAAAAAAAGAAAACGAAACTTATAATCCATTATGGGATCATAAAGCAGATTGTGCATTCCCAAGTGCTACACAAAATGAAATTAATGAACAAGATGCATTAAATTTAATTAAAAACAAAGTTCAATTAGTAAGTGAAGGAGCAAACATGCCTTCAACTCCTGAAGCAATTAAAATTTTCTTAGATAATAATCTTTTATACGGACCAGGAAAAGCAGCAAATGCCGGGGGAGTTAGTGTTTCAGGACTGGAGATGAGTCAAAATAGTATGCGACTTTCATGGGATAAAAATGAAGTTGACAAACGTCTAAAAGATATCATGAAAAATATTCATAAAACATGTTTAGATGCTGCAAAACAATATGGATATTCAAATAATTATGTTGCCGGAGCAAATATTGCAGGATTTACTAAAGTTGCTGATGCAATGATAGACCAAGGTCTTGTTTAAAAACATTTAATAAAGCAAAATTATTTTTCTTAAGTATGACACTTAAAGATATTCAAGAACAAGTTGATGAATGGATTTCACAATATAAAATTGGATACTTTCCACCGTTAGCAATTATCGCACAAGCAGTTGAAGAACTAGGGGAGCTTTCAAGAGAAATAAATAATAGATATGGCCCAAGAATCAAAAAATCAAAAGAAGATACTGCAGAGATTGGAGAAGAAATTACAGATGTTATCTTTGCGATGATTTGCATGGCAAATTCTCATAACATCGATTTAGATAAAGCCTGGGAAAAGAAAATGAATAAATGCTATGGGAGAGATAAAGATAGATGGGAAAAAAAATAATTAGAGTCTATTTTACCCAAACAACATTTTCTTTATCTTTAAATTTAGAATCTCCAGTTAAAAATTTCATCCCACATTCTTTAGCTAAAACATACCCTAAACAATCAGCATAACTTAATTTTTCTTTTTTATGCTTAAACTTAAAGTCCATTGCATCAATAGAATTTTTTAATTTTATAATATTCATTAAATCTATATCAAGATTCTTCATCCAATATTCAGCAGTTTGTTTATTGTAAGTTCTTAATAAAAAATAATAAATTTCAGCGATATGAATTGTGCTTGTAACAATTTGAACATCTTTAAATTTTTCATAATTTTTATTTCCCATAATAATTTCAATTATTGCATAACTATCAAAAAAGTATTTTAGTTCCATAATTCTTCATCAATTTCCTTCATTATCTTATCAACATCTATCTTTTTTAATTTATTTCGCTCAGAAAAGTTAATTAAATCTCCAACAGTTTTTCTTTTAGAACCAATTGAAATAGAAATCTCAATACCTTCTTTTAAATCCTGATTTTCAACCAAACTTTTAGGTAAAACGATTCCTAAAGAATTTCCCCATTTTTTTATTTTAGCATTTATCTGTTCCATAAATTAGACAGGTATAATTATTATTTAAATCTTTCTTTTAAATTAAAATTAATCTTTTAGAATTTATTTATATTCCATACATACTTTGCAACCCTAAAATATCTGGATTCTCTAAACTTCTTTTTTCAACATCCCCATAATTAGAATAACCATACATTGTAACGCTTGAACAACTATCAGTATAAATATCAGATAAACCAATAGAATGACCTAATTCATGAGTCATAATATTTTCTAAATCCATCAAAGAAGGATCAACAGTTGCATCGCCCCATTGATAATTATCATTCAATAACATATCAAATTCTACAATTTCTTTTCCAACTCGGGTATACCATACAGAAGTAACACCTATAACATTACCCTCGGGATAATTTCCAAAAACTATGGAATTTTTATAATCCTGAACACCATATTGAGAATTATAATCAACAACATAATTATTATTAAATAATTCTGATGAAGTCTGATTATCCCAATTTTCTGCAGAACTGCTGATAGTATTCACAACAAAATCATAAGATAAACCATCTTGATTCGTTGGGTTAATTATATAATTTACAGGTAAAGATTTCCATTTTACGCCCATTAACTTATAACAAGTATTTGTAGCCTTTGTAGGTTTTCCAGTACTATCAGGTTTTGCATAATGAATAAAATCTACTCTTTCTAAATCCCAATTTCCTCCATTTTCCCCAATAACTGGCGACTTCAAAGGGGCTATTGAATTTTCCTTTGCTCGATCATTAACTGGAATTATCATTGAAGCAGTAACGACAGATAAAACTAATATCGTTAGTAAAAAACTAAAAATTGCACCAAGTTTTGTTTTCATAAGATATCTTAATAAAATCCATTTAAATATCTTTTGATAAAAACAGGATAAACAATGTTTATAAGTAAAATTTTATTTAATAAAATATGAAACATATAATTTATTTTTCAAATAGTGCAGTTACAAGCGGGAAAGCACTTTCTGATGGAAATTTAATGAAAGCCGGAAGAATGGATATTGCAATTCACTCATTTATACAAGGAGTATTTTTGTCACACGGATTTAGAGATGATGTAAACTTCCACTTTATATTTTATGGTATGCCAGACCCACCAAAACATATAGAAATTAGAGTAACACCAGAACTCGAAATATCAAAAAAAGACGTCGGAAATCTTATCAAAAAGATATTATACAAATATAAAGCCGGAGAAAAAACAGAAGTTTTGCCTGGATGTTTCATAGAAAAAAAAAGTTTCTTGCGTGTAATAGAAGATTTACTTGACAAAGAGATTGAATGTTTTATCTTAGAAAAAGGGGGAGAATCTTTAAGGGAAGTAAAAATCCAAAAAGAGTGTGCATTCATTATCGGAGACCATGAAGGATTTCCAAGAAAAGAATTAAAACGATTAAAAAAATCTTTAACACCAATTTCAATTGGACCAAAAATGTATTTTGCTTCACAAGTTGTAGCAGTGGTAAATAATGAATTAGATAATCGAGGGATATAAAATTAAAACTCAAATAAAATTTTTTGGTTTTATGTGTAAAATGATAAAATTAAACAGTTTTTATTTAATTTCATTCAAATCCTTGAATACATGATAGATTAAATGACATATTGCAAACCAAGCAATAACAACTAAAAATGTCATATACCAGAAATTGTGATTAATTGTCACTTTTACAAAATTTTTAGCTTGGGTGGACAAATCTTTCATACCCTCATTTGATAATCTTCCCTTTAATGAATATTTATACTCAGTAATCCATTCATAATCCATAGAGGTTTCATCAATGTTTACTTCAAAACAGTTTTTACCAACTAAAGGGACGTCGTATAAAAGATTATTTATTTTAACTTTACTTAAAAATGTCCCATTAAGAGTATCTTCTTGATAAGTAGTCCCATTATTTACAAAGCAAACGTCCAATACGGGAATATTCAATATATCTCCCAATAAGTAAGATAATTTTATACGATAATCTTTTTCCAATGTTAGTTTAATATTAACATTCCCTTGATCCATTTCTTTATGAAATCCTTCATCAGCCCCAAAACTCCCCCCTGAACTAACTGCAATTGTAGAATATTGCCATTGTCCATTTATAACTAAAAACATGAATGCAAAAGGAATCACAAAAAAAACAATCATGTATATAAGTCGTCCAAAAATAACTTTCATTGGTAAAGCCTTTTTCCTGCCCTCAATTATTTGTTTTCTGATTGATAAGATAATCTTCTGAAAAAGATCATGTGTTTTTGACGAAAATTTATTCACCCGATTATAAAAAAATAGAATATCTCCAAGAATTACAATTATCATGATTATTGGCAAAAAAATTGCCACAATGAATGCTATAATTGTTTTATCTCTAATCAATCCAATTAATCCAATTAAAAAGAAATAGAATATGAAAAAAACATATACTCCTTTGGAGAGAATATAATGTTTATCAATTTTCTCTTCATTATCCACAATCCAATACTTGAAAAATTTCATTATAAATAAAAAGATTATCTTAAGATATAAATATTTGTCTAAAAACTGACAATACATTTTTTTCTTGATAGTCACTAGTCGCCCCAGAAAAAACTTAATTCCAAAAACTTCTCTAACCCTAAACATTAAACAGTCCCAAAAAATTTTGAATTATTTTTGAGATAAAATGCTATAATTTTATTTCGCCGTGTAGCGGCGCTACATAAGAAATCAAATTGTAGATTTTAGCCAAAAAGAAACAAAATTCACTTACAAAGTTTCAAAATAGAATCCACAATCAACTTAACAGTCTTATCATCAATATCATTTAAAGGATTTAATTCAACAAAATCAACAGACAATAATTTATCAGTATCGATTAAATCAACAATATTTGAAAACTCTTCCTTAGAAATACCTTCATTCACAGGAACAGAAACACCCGGAGCATCAAGAGGATCAACAAAATCAAGATCAAAACTAACATGATAACCACTCGTTTCATCATTAGCACGATTAATAGCTTGTGAAATATACTCCATTTTATTTTCTTTTAATTTTTCAGTAGAAATAACCATAACATCTGAATTTTTTAATAAAAAAATTTCATTTAAATCTAAATCCCTTGCACCCAATAATGAAATATTTTTTTCTTTAATTAAAGGCTTATCAACATCAAAATATTTCTTTAAAGAATTTCCGGCAATTGCACCTAAAACCATACCATGAATATTTCCGGTAAGAGTTGTAAATTCATCATTAAAATCACCATGAGCATCGAACCAAATTAATCCCGCATTTTTTTTCTTAGTTAATTCTTTAATATGCCCAAAAATAATACTATGATCTCCGCCAAGAATTATAGGAAAATTCGGTTTTTCCAAAAAATTTTCAGGCAATCTCGAATAATTCCTATAAACTCTTTGTATAGAAGTTAAATTTTTTAACTTTTCATTAGAATCTCCCAAAAAATTTTTTTCAGAAACAAAAAGATTACCTAAATCAACAAAATTAATATTATTTTTTTCTAATTCAGGAATTAAAAATTGTCTAATTTTATCAGGACCAAAATTACTGCCAGAAATATCAACACCAAGATTACTAGGAACCCCGATCAAAACAATCCGACGTTTCATAAAATAATCAAAAAATAGGCATTTATTATCTTTTTGGTGATAAAATTCATCTTTTACATCTTTCACATCTTTAACAAATTTAATAAAGCTAAATTCATTCTTCATAATAAGAAAATTAGCTAAAAAGATTAATATTTTTTATTAAAAAAAATCAAATGAAAAAATCAGTAAGAATTTATATTACAGGAACAGTACAAGGAATTTTTTTTCGAGCATTCATAAAAGAACAAGCTGAAAGATTAAACATTAAAGGATTTACACGAAATCTTGAAGATGGAAGAATTGAGATATTTATAGAGGGAGATGCAAATGATGTAAATAAAATGATTGACTTATGCCAAAAAGGACCAAAACACGCTCAAATAAGAAATATTGAAATAAAACCAGAAAAATATCAAGACTTCAAAAATTTCAAAATTTTACACTTTTAAATAAAATATTTCACCACTTAAAAAAACAAACTAAGATTTATATAATTCTTTAAATTTTTTAAACAATGATTTACACAAATTCTGATGGAGGAGCAAGAGGAAACCCCGGACCAGGAGCAATAGGAGTAATCGTTAGAGATGACGAAAAAATTTTAACAAAACATAGCTCAATAGTTGGAAACTACGTAACAAACAATATCGCCGAATATGAAGGATTAATCAAAGCATTAGAACTAGGGTCACAATTTACTCAAGATAAAATAACCTGTATATTAGATTCAGAATTAGTAGTCAAACAATTATTAGGAGAATATAAAGTAAAAAACCCAAAATTAATGGAATTATTTTTAAAAGTCCAAAAATTACAAGATAATTTCAAAATTGTAGAATATAAACATGTAAGCAGAGAAGACAAATACCAGCAACTAGCAGACGAATTATTAAACCAAGAATTTGACAATTCAGGGTATAAAAAGAATAAGTAAATATTTCCAAATCTACGAAATTATGCCCTGAAAACTCACAATTATAAATTATACTATTATCATAAAATCTAGCTTTAGTCCTTTCTTTTTTATCCTTTTCATAAGTATCAAAAATCAGGAATACTTTTCGAATATGTTAAAGATTGCTTCTTTTCAATTATGTAATAGATTATACCCAAAAATCAAATTTTGAATTATTTTTACATTTAGACAAGGCATTTTATTTCGAGGCTATAGCAGCGCTATGCGAGAAATGAAATAACGCAGTATAAATTAAAAAGAATCAAAATTTATATAAACATAAACTATTTTCAATATCACATGGGAAGAGAAGATCAAATAATTAATGAAAGATTAAAGAAACTCAAAGAATTGCAAGAACAAGGAATTGAAACTTACCCTTCAAAAGTTGATAAAACACAAACATGCCTTGAATGCTTAAATTCAAAGATTGGAACAACAATAAAAACAGCCGGAAGAGTAATGACAAAAAGAGATTTTGGTCAAATCGGATTCGCAAATTTAAAAGATGGAACTGGAGAAATTCAATTAGTTTTTCAAACAGGAGAAACAAAAGAAGAAGTCAAACAATTCATGAAAAAATATATTGACTCAGGAGATTTTATACAAGTTGACGGAAAAGTTTTCAAAACAAAAACAGACCAAATTTCAATTTTAGTAGAAGACATAAAACTCATAACAAAATCAATTTTACCATTACCGGAAAAATTTCATGGAATTCAGGACGAAGAAGAAAAATTAAGAAAAAGATATTTAGACATTTTAATGAATCCGGAAGTAAAAGAAATGTTTATCAAAAAACAAAAATTCTGGAATATCATTCGAACATTACTTATTGAAAAAGGATTTTTAGAAGTTGAAACACCAATTTTAGAAACAAGTGCCGGAGGAGCAACAGCTACACCATTTAAAACACATCATAATGCACTTGACACAGACGTTTATTTAAGAATATCAATGGGAGAACTTTGGCAAAAAAAATTAATGGTTGCAGGACTTGATAAAACATTTGAAATCGGAAGACAATTCAGAAATGAAGGAATGGATGCTGAACACTTACAGGATTACACACAAATGGAATTTTATTGGGCATATGCAGATTACAAAGACGGAATGAAATTAGTCCAAGAGATGTACAAAAAAATCGCCAAAGAGGTATTTGGAACAACAAAATTTAAGTCCGGAGATTATGAATTTGATTTAAACAATAAATGGGAGTTATATGATTATGAAGAAACAGTCAAAAAATATACCGGAATTAATATCTTCTCTGCAAGCGTAGAGGATATGCTTAAAAAAATTAAAGAATTAAATCTGGAGTGTGAAAAAAATGCAGGACGATGGAAACTTGTTGATAGTTTATGGAAATATTGCAGAAAAAAAATTGCAGGACCGGGTTTTTTAGTTGGTCATCCTGTGGGCATTGAACCACTTGCTAAAAGAGATATAAATAATCCTGAAAAAGTTCAGGAATTTCAGGTAATCATTGCAGGAACAGAAGTTGGAAAAGGCTATTCAGAACTTAACGATCCATTTGATCAGGAAAAAAGATTTGAAGAACAAATGAAGTTAAAGAATGCAGGAGACACAGAAGCTCAGGAACATGATAAAGAATTTATTGAAGCATTAAAACATGGAATGCCCCCAACATGTGGGTTTGGAGTTTCAGAAAGATTATTCGGAATATTAATGAATAAACCGTTAAGAGAATGCGTTATTTTTCCATTGATGAAACCTGAAAGAATAGGAAGGGGATCAGGAAGTGGAGGTGGAGATGGAAGAGGAACTGGTTCAGGAAGTGGAGGGGGAGATGGAAGAGGAATTGGTTCAGGAAGTGGAGGGGGAGATGGAAGAGGAATTGGTTCAGGAAGTGGAGGGGGAGAAGGAAGGGGAAACGGAAGAGGAAAAATATAAAAATGATATCTATTAAAAATTTAATAAAAAATAATTGGAAAGAAGATAAAACACCGAGGGATATAAAAAAATTAAATGAAAGATTAGAACAATCAATTCAAGAAAAATATAAACAAATAAAAATTGCACAAATTAATTCATTTCAACAATCTAAAACTTATATGTTAGATTAAAATAAACATTTACATAAATTTTATAAAGGTATATCTCTTGATATAACCATGTTACAAATCTTAAAAAAACAAAATCCTTCTGCAAGATTTCCAAGATTAGACACAGTTCTATTTATAGAGGATTTTATAAAAATACATGATGGAGAATTTAGAAAAAAACAATTATGGGATGCCTTACCTAAAAAAATAATGTATCAAACATTTTCAATTATTCTTGATTATCTAATTCTCTCAAGTAAAATCTCTGTTGATAGCGAAGGAAAAATCGGCTGGATATATTATCCTGAAAATGTAGAAAAAAAGCTAAAACAAACTCATTTATTTTGGAAAAAACAATAAAATGAAAAGCAATATACAATTTGCAAATGAGAATATAAAAAAAACATTAGAAAAACTGAAAACCAAAGATAAAAAACTATATGAATTATTAATAAGAGCATTTAATGATATTGAAGAAAATGTTTTTTGCGGAATTCAAATTCCAAAAAAATTAATACCAAAAGAATACATTAAAAAGTACAAAATAAAAAATCTCTGGAAATACAATCTACCAGATGCATGGAGACTTATTTATAGTATTGAAGGCAAAAATCTTTTAATAATTTCAATCATTCTTGAATGGATGGATCATAAAGAATACGAAAGGAGATTTAAATATTAAATGAAAAAGGTGATAATCGTAGTAGGAATATTTGCAATAATTTTAACAATTTTATTAATTTATCAAGGGAACTCACCAGAATTTTTTGATATATTTGGATTCGTTATATTTTTATATTTAATCGGACTTGGAATTTATATGCTAAAAAAAAATAAAAAACCAGAATGGATAAGTTTAACCATATTAGAAATCGGAATTTTAGGATCAATCGTTGACGGATTCATAGTAATTAAAACATTTATTTTAGGAGGTTAAAATGAGTTTAATTGTAAAAAGCAACATCAAAAAAGCAATCAAAGAACTGGATAAGGAAAATACAGTATCAAGCGTTGCAGAAGAAGTAGGAATGGCACTTGAAAGAAAAGTAGAAGAAATATTAAGAGATGCCATAAAACGAGCAAAAGCAAATAACAGAAGAACCATTCAAGCAAGAGATTTGTAAATAAAAAGAACCCCTTGGTTCCCTCAGAAAATTTCAAAAAACGAAATTTTCTGGGACTATCAAAAGACGATACTTTTGAAGTTTTTGAACCTCCTCGAATACTTGAAGGGTGGCATCTCTAAACTCAAGCCCACACTCGTATCAGGGGCTATCATGAAAACTCGTGTAAACTTTCGGAGCCTTCGTGGATACCACATAGAATGTGAACCCCTTGTCTCCATTGAACCATCTGAATAATAGCATCTTTGGATACCCAAAGAATTAAATTTAAGAAAAGATTAAATCATGCCAAAAAATAAAGCCAAAGGCTCAAAAACAGAAAGAGAACTTTTTCAAAAATTCATTGAAACCGGAATTTACAGAGTAGTAAGAGTTGCAGGAAGCGGAACAATGGAAAATGCAGATTGTGATTTAATTGCAGGAAAAGAAGATAAAAAATTCTGCATCGAAGTCAAATCCAGCAAAAAACAGACAATTTATATCTCAAAAGATCAAATAAGCAGATTCCTAACATTTTCAGAGATATTTAAACTAACACCAGTAATAGCATTAAGATTTAATCGGGAAGGATGGTTATTCATTGAACCAAAAGAACTAAAAGATTCAGGGAAAAATTATGCGATATCTATAAAAAATGCAAAAGAAAAAGGAAAAAAATTCACTCAATTTTTTGAAATATACATTGAATAATCTATTTGTATCAGGATTTTTTAAATAATTATTCAACAATAATTTTCCCTGTCATTGAAGGATGAGGAGTACAATGATATTCAAAAGTTCCAACACTATTAAAAATATGAGAATAACTCTCCCCATTTCCCAATAATTCTGAACCTAATTCATTCCCACTATCAGAAGTAACAGTATGCTTTACAGAATCTTTATTATTCCAAACAACAGTACTTCCTACTTTAATTATCAATTCTTGAGGGGCAAACGCAAAATTATTAATCTCAATATTATAATCACCGGAAGGAGTTTCTTTCACAACATTAGTATTTTTAAAGAAATAAAACCCTGCAAAAATTACAATTATTAAAACAAATCCGACAATTATCCACTCTTTTTTCATATTAAAAAATATGAACTTTTTATTTAAATAACCTTTTACGAAAGGATTCTAAAAACCCAAAAACGAAAATTATAAAAAGGGGAATCATATATAAAAGAGATAATGAATTATTAAAATGAAAAAAATATTTTATACAATTATAAATAATTCTTTTTTAACCCGCTTTTCAAAGTCGCCACGCGATAGACGAAATAAAAAAAACTTATTCTATCTCACTAAATCACAAATCACTCCCTTACCCCTATCAAATTTCAATCTCAAAAAAATTCTTCATTAACTTAAATCATTAAAATGATAAAAATTAATTCTATAATTCTTGATGGTAAAGTATATAGTTTAGGGTATAAAGTTGTCACAAAAGATCTAAAATCTCTGGGAATGCATAAAAATCCTAATATTGTACAATATTCAATAAACAAATGGTATTCTGAACCCGATCAAATAGAATATGATGAAAAAGGTAGAGGAGGAATATGGGTTGCAAGAACTCTATCAAGTGCCAAAACTATCCAAAAAAATTATCCTAAAGAAACAAGAATCTTTCGAACTGCATTAGACAAGATTCTGCATTTTAATGGTAATAGCCTAAAAACTGACAGAATTAATATGTTTGAAGAAGTAAGTGATATTGAAGATTATTCTTCAGAATTCTTTTGCTATACAAAAACAAGATAAAAGACACAAACTAAACAAATTAATAAATAATTATATTTACTCAAATAATGGAAGTTAAAATTCAATTTGCAACAATCAAAAATCTCAAGGAGATTCAATATTTAAACCACCAACTTTGCATAAAAGAAAATAAGGAATTTGATGCGACAATTAATCCCGATTATTCTATTCAAAAACAAGGAGAAGAATATTTTAAAGATAGGATAAACAATGGTTGTACGTTAATTACAATTGTAGATGGCAAAGTTATTGGCTACTTAATTGGTTCAATCTCCAATGCTGAAGATTATAGAAATCTATCTAAAATCGCAGAAGCAGAAGAGATGTTCATTCTTGAAGATTATAGAAGTATGAAGATTGGAAAAAAACTTCTTCAGGAATTCGCAAAATGGTGCAAATCCAAAAAAGTTGAAAGAATAAAAGTAGTTGCCTATGCTCAAAATTCTAAGGCCATTGAATTTTATCGTAGAGAAGGATTTAAAGATTATGATTTTGTTCTTGAAAAAGAAATTTAACACACACATCTCTATATAACCCTCAAATCTCCTTAACACTTCATAATCTTAAACCAACACCATTAAAAATCAATTCTTCCATTAATTGCCATGATTAAAAAAGCAGTGGTATTGTTCTCAGGAGGATTAGATAGTAGACTCACTGCAAAGTTACTTGAAAAACAAGGATTTGAAATTCATTTAGTTTTTGTAAAATTACCTTTTGGAGGAGGATGCTGTAATGATATACCCTGCATAATAAACTTTGCACAAACCCAAGGATATTATCTGCATATAATTGACGCAACAAAAGGACAAAAATTTAAAGAATATTTAGAATTAACAAAAAATCCAAAATATGGAAGAGGAAAAGCATTAAATCCATGCAAAGATTGCAAAATATTTATATTTAAACAGGCAAAAAAAGAAGCCAAAAAACTAAAAATAGAAGTAATAGCAACAGGCGAAGTAATTGGACAAAGACCAATGTCGCAAATGAAAGAAATTTTATTATTCGATGAAAAAAAAGCAGGACTCCAAAATAAAATATTAAGACCATTATCTGCAAAATTATTGCCTGAAACAGAATATGAAAAAAATGGTTTAGTCAACAGAGAAAAATTATTATCTTTACATGGAAGACAAAGAATAGAACAAATAGAACTTGCCAAAAAATATAAAATTAAATATCCCACCCCCGCAGGAGGATGCTTGCTTTGCGAAAAAGATTATGCCAAAAAAGTAAAATGCTTGTTTGATTATAAAAATCCAAAATATGAAGAAACACTTTTTTTAAAACGAGGACGAATGTTTAAAGATAATGGCTTAATATTTGTAGGAAGAGACCACAAAGAAAACATCTTCATAGAAGAAATTGCTAAAAAAATAAAATGGAATATTTTAGTAGATGAAGAAATTTCAGGACCAACAGTAGTATATGACCAAAAACAAGATAAAAAACTCGCAAAAAAATTAATGATTGCTTATCGGGATAAAGATTTAGAAAACAGAGAAGAATTTGAAAGATTTAAAGTTTAAAATGAAAATAATAAATAAACAAGAATTTTTACAAAATAAAGAATTTTATATCAAAGAAATAAAAAATGGAAAAATTTTCATTTACCCGACAGATACTATTTATGGCATTGGATGTAATGCAAAAAATAGCGAATCAATAAAAAAATTAAGAGAAATTAAACAAAGAGATAAAAAGCCATTTTCTATAATTGTGCCGTCAATTAAATGGATTAATAAACACACAGAATATAATAAACAATTCAAAAAAGAATTAAACAAATTACCAGGAAGATTTACATTTATTTTAAAACCAAACCAAAAACTAAAAGCAAGATATCCTCTTAAATTACTTATACCCGAAAGAAAAAATATCGGAATAAGAATTCCAAATAATTGGTTTAGCCAAGAACTATCAAAAATAAATATAATCTTTGTAACAACAAGCGTAAATATTACAGGAGAAAAACACATGACTAATTTAAAAAATATCAATAAAGGAATAATTGACAAAACAGGTTATATTATCAACGAAGGAACAATAGACAATAAACCCTCAACAATAATTAGCTTAATAAAAAATAAGAAAATAATTCGAAAATAAGTTTTTATTTTTTCTCCATTCTATCAACAAAACCCTTTAAGAATTTTTTATGTTGATCATTATCTTTGATTTCTCTAAGTTTATAAAATACAACTTTACCTTCTTCAGCTTTATCAGTTTTAGCAGTGCTCATAATTCTACTATTCATAGTTGGGCTAACTAAAACTTCACCATGAGATAAAGAAGAAATCTTTTTAGCAACAGACATTAAATCACCAAGACCCATAAACATAAATTTTTCATCATCCTCTTTAATAATCATTGGGCCATAATTTAAAGAAACACCAAAGTCAACTTTTTGTTTAAAAAATTTATTATGATGACTTAATGAATTAATAATATATTGAGAGATTTCTAATGCAGCCTTTTCATTCTTAAATGTTTTAGTTTTTCTCGGAATAAGAAGGAAAAATAAATAATCTTGATTTTCATATGTTGATGCTTTTTTGCTATAAGCAAATTCATTAATATTTTGCAATACTTGTTCAACACCACTAATTTTATCTCTAAATTCTCCAAAATTTTTTAATTTTAAACAAACTAAACCTACATCCTGCTTATCACCTTCAATAGATAAAGATAATTCAGCCTTATTTTTCGAAGCCACAAAAGTCTTTTCTTTAACATCCTTTTCTTTTGAAACAGACTTTTCTTTTTTATTTGAAGTAATGTAACCAAAGAAAGTTTTCTTGTAACCTTTTTTGAAGATAATAAAAGCAACAAAAAGTAAAATCACAATAATAAAACCCCATACAATCGGATAAGAAACAAAATCAAGGACCATAGATGAAGGATCTTTAACATCAATAGCTCTGCCAGTAAGCATAACACCTGAAATTAAACTACTCTCACCATCAGCAATAATCTCAACTTGATACTCACCATTTGGAGCAGTAAGAACAAACTTTTCAACCCCACCAACAGCTAAACTTACAGGAACTGTTACAGAATCATTACCAATCTTAACAATAACCGAATCATTATAAAAAACATTACCAATATTCTCGATAAAAAGAGTTTTATTAATTAACTCAGCTTTAACATTTTTATTTTCCAAAATAATTACATTTATTTTTTGGATAATCATTTCAGAAACAACCTCAACATTCCATACAGCAACAGATTCATTTGGGATTATAACATATTCAAAAAATTCATCTGTTGACAACTCTTTTTCCTCAACTAAAATACCCTCATCATTAACAACAGAAAAAACAACAGAAGATGAAATTTTTTCACCGGTTTGATCATGCAAAATACCTTTAATTTTAAAACTGGTTCCGGGCATAACATTAACATTTTCAGAAACAATCTCTAAATTAGTCGGAACTTGCAAAATCTGAAGATTATAACTCATAAGACCATTATTAGTAATAACATCTTCCTCATCTTTTTCATAAACCTTAATATTCACAGTATATTCACCTGCTTTAGTTTTTTCAAGTAAAGAATAACTAATAGTAAAATATCCGTTGCTAATAATTTCTGAAATCAAAATCTCTTCAGAATCAAAACCAACTATCTTTGCTTCAACAAATCCTTCAACTAAACCGCCATTTTCTTTTTTTGCTTCTCCATTAATAATTAAATTTTCACCGGGAATAAAATCTGATTTCTCATCTAAAAGTTCAACATCAATTAAAGTTGATACTTTAAAATCATTAGTTAATACTTCCCCTAAACCAGATTGAATATTACAAGAACCGGAAGATTTAAACTCTTTAATTAAAGGAAGTGTCATTTCAATTCCAATTTCTTCACCACTTTTTAAAGTTAAATATTCCTGAGGGATTTTTGTTTTCTTTCCATTACAGACAAAATTCATATTAAAAAAGTTACTTAAATCTTCTAATGTCACAACTTTAAAATTCAAATTAACCGTATCACCCAAATTATAGATTTCATTAGGCTGTTCAGTAATTAAAATTTCAGCTGAAACTAAAGAAGTCAAAATTATTCCAAAGATTAGTAATGCTATTATATTCCTCATTTTTATTAAACACGGAATTGATATTTATAAATATTTGTAGAAAATAAAAAAAATTGAATACAAGATTTTAAATGAATATTTTTAAAGATATATATTTATAAAGAATAGAACCTACAAAATAACATGGTGATGAGAGGTGAAGCGAGTTTAATTACTCACTTGACAGAAGTTAAAGAGGGTAAAAGACGTTTTGAAAACGCTTTTGAATCTATTTCTCGTATGATTTTTGAACCAGGTTTTGAAAAAATTAATGTTAATGGAAAAACAACTTTTGATTTTAATATTTTTAGGAGAGCAGATAAACCCCTCATTGGAATGTATGACGAATTAAATCAACTGGTGGGATTTATTAAGGATGGTGCCGACGGAGGATCCGCAAGAGAAAGAGCATTTATTTTAGTAGGAGAACCTGGAAATGGTAAAACATTTTTAGTAGAATATCTCTCTAAAGAATATAGAGAATTTACAAAAACTTCTGGAAATGAAAGATACACATTCAAATTTAAAGGATTGGAAAATATTGCAGGTTTTGATAAAGAGGCCAAAGAAATTGAATCTCAAACTTATGAAGACCCAATGATTCTTGCAATGAATTTATACCAAACAAAAGATGCAAATAAAGAACAATTAAGTAAATTCGGATTCACTGACTCACAAGTTGAAGAATTTTTTAGAAACTATAGACCATTAGGAGCATGTAGTGAATACATTTTAGGAAAAATCAGAGAAAAAACAAATGGAAACCCACAAGAGATAATTAATGACCATATTGAAATAGTTAAAGTACCAATAACAGAATCATTAGGAACTTTAACTGGAAAATATCCTGCAAAAGATAAAATTACTTCTTCAGCAGTAGATCTTCTAGGAGATGAATCAATACAAAGAATGATGCTTCTTACAGATACAAACAATCCGTACAAATTTGACTTAAGAAGAGGTGCACTGTCAAGAGTTGCAGGAGGGGGAATTCATTTTTCAGATGAAATATATAAAAATAAAAAAGATTTAATACAAGTTTATTTAGGAGTAATACAAAATAGGGCAATTGAAGTTGATGGATACAAATGGCCAATGGATGCATTTATAATTGGAACATCAAATAATGCAGAATTTGCAAAATTCCAAGAGTCAAAAGAAGAAGCACCAATAATAGATAGATGCGATATATGTTATGTTGCACACAATACGGATTATAAATTACAAAAACAACTAACTTCATATGCAATTGGAAACCTTAAAAGATTAAAAACTTTCGGAGGAGATAATTTACATGTTGATCCATTAACAAATTATTCACTATCAGTTGGGACAGTATTAACAAGATTACCAAGATCAGATAAATTAACACCTGAAGAGATGATGAATTTAGCAGCAGGAGAAGTAGCTGGAGAAAAAAGTCTAAAGACATTAACTGATTTAATAGATGATTTAAGTTCAAACCCTGACGTCACAAAAAGATTTGGACAATCAGGTTTTACACACCGAAATTTAGAAAGAACAAAATCAATTTTAACAAAAAGCCCAGAAACACAAGAAGGAAGATGTATCGTTGCTAAAGATGCTTTTGGAGCATTAAAAAGAGTTATACTAGATTGTGTACCCGAAGCTAGTCAAAGAACAAAATATCTAGAAGATGTCAAAACAGCAGAAATCCTTTACTTAGGCCAAGTTAAACAAAGAATTTTTGATGCATATATGGATGAACCGGAAGCAATTGTAAAAGAAGTGAGAAATTATGTAAATATGGTTGTAGCATTATCCGGAGACAATCTCCCAAAAGATAAAATGTTAAATTATAAAGATCCACAAACAGGAAAAATTGAAAAAATTAAAGTAGATGAAAGATGGATTAATTCAATTGAAGGAAGAATTGGGTTAAAATCAAAAGAACAAAGTGCAAGTTTTAGAAGTACAATACTAAAAACATATGCTCAAAGAATGCAAACTGATCCAAAATATAATTTTATGGATAACACAACACTGGTAAAGGCAATTACAGATACAAGATTTGAATCAGATATCGGAACAGAATCAAGTTTAGTAGGAGCATTAGCAAATAGAACAAATGAAGAAAATGCAAAAGTCAGAACAAGAATGATAGAAACAATGTTAAATAAATTAGGATATTGCCCAACTTGTGCAGATAAAACAATACAATATTTTGCAGAAAATGCTCGAGGACCAAAAGCATAATTTTGATTTAAAGAATAAATATAATTTTAACATTAAATAAAGAGAAATTTTCTTTAAAATGAAAATCCCTCTAGCTTTCCTTTTGGTCGCAATCAAACTGCGAAAAATAAACCAAAATGAAAAGAACTCAAATTATACAGCAAGAAATTATAGATAAAGAAAAAATAAATTCTAAAGAACACTATTTACCAAATTTTATAAAATCAAACAAAAATTATTTTAGTGATTTTGAAATATTATTACAAAGAAATACTTCTCCGGTAATGCAAATACAAACAATGGAAGATTTGTTAAAAAGAGATGAACAACGGGAAAAAGACGGATTCCCAAAGAAAATTAGAATGGATAAAATTGCAAAACCAGGTAAAAATGGTAAAGTAGTAATTATCCCAAATGTTTTTGAAGAAAAATTTTACCATGGACAACCGCAAAACGAAGACGGAATGGGAGGAAGTGGAGAAGGCGAAGAAGGAGATGTAATCGGAGAAAAACCACTTGACCAACATGGAGAAGAAGGAGAATCCGGAGAAGGAGGAGATGGAGACGGAAGCGAACATGAATTAGAATCAAGCACTTATGAACTGGGAAAAATCTTAACTGAAAAATTTGAATTACCACATTTAAAAGACAAAGGCACAAAACCGTCGTTAACAAAATTCAAATATGACCTTACAGATATAAACTCCAGAACAGGACAATTTTTAGACAAAAAAAGAACATTAAGAAAAATAATTGAAACAAACCTCGGATTAAAAAGAATAAACCCAAAAGGCAAAATTGACCCAAATAAATTAATTGTTGATCCAAAAGATAAGATTTACAGAGTTTTATCCAGAGAAGTCGAATATGAATCGCAGGCATTAGTCTTTTTCTTGAGGGATTATTCTGGTTCAATGCAAGGCAAACCAACAGACGTAATTGTCAATCAACATTTAATGATTTATGCATGGTTAACATATCAATATCAAAAAAATGTAAAAACAAGATTTATAGTTCATGATACAGAAGCAAAAGAAGTTGAAAATTTTCACAAATATTATACTATCTCCACCGCAGGAGGGACACAAGTATCAAGTGCTTTTAAATTAGTCAATAAAATTGTTGAAGAAGAAAATCTGACAAGAGATTACAACATTTATGTATTCCACGGAACAGATGGAGATGACTGGGATCAGACAGGAAAAGAAACAATCAAAGAAGTCGGAAATATGCTTGCATATTCAAATAGAATAGGAATCACAATTGCACAAAATACTGGAGGAACAAAAATAGGAGATACATTTGTAGAACAATATTTCAAAAAATCAGGATTATTAGAACAAGAAAAAAATCACTTAAGACTTTATTCAATGATGGCAGATACTGCTAATGAAGAAGAAATAATAAAAGGATTAAAACAAATTATATCAGAATAATGGAATTAATAGATTTAAACGCAAAACAAATAATGGAAAGATGCAAGGAAAAAGCTAAAAACGCAGGATTAAAATTTGATCCCCATACATTGGAATATAATGTAACTAATAGAGATATGATTGAACTATCACCAAAGATATTTATCCCGACAATGTATGATTATTGGATTCAGGATATACACGTTTTGCACGGAGAAGGAGAATACCAAATAAGCCCGCATAATGCATATGAAACAGTAATTAATTCAAGACCCGCAATGTCTTTTTATAACGATAATAATACAGATTGGATGAACACAATGATTTTTTATCATGTTTTAGGTCACATAGATTTTTTTCAAAACAATGCTTTATTTAGCCAGACATGGAATGACGATTTTGTCGGCCAATCACTTGCAAATAAAAGAGCAATAGAAAGATTAAGAAGTAAACATGGCAGATGGGTGGATTATGTAATTGAAGCAGCAAGAGGGTTAGATAATATCGTAGGATTTCATGAAGATTTAAACACGGCAAATTTTCCAAATGAAATAAAATTGCCTCCAAAAGTAGATTTTTATTTTAATATCTTTTTAAAAGAAGAAAGCATCAAACCTTCAAAACAATCTGATGAATTAGAAAAATATAATAAAATATTAGACCAAAACCCGGAATTAATTGATTCGTTATTTTTTGCAGATGTTAAAAATAATTTTCCGGAATTTGAAGAACAATTTAAAAGATACAAAGAAGAAGAAAAACCAAAAAAACATAACGACGTGTTAGAATATATTTTACATAATTCCCCAAAATTGAGAAAAAAAGAAAATGAATGGATGAAAGAGATAATAACAATTGTAAGGGAAGCAGGATTATATTTTGCACCTCAAATGAGAACAAAAATCATGAACGAAGGATGGGCTAGTTATTGGCATGACGAATTATTCAGAAATGACGAAATCGTCAGAAGTCGTGAAATTGATTATGCAAAATTAAATGCAGGAGTCACAGCATTAACAAAAGGTAGAATAAATCCTTATGCAATCGGATTAAGATTAATTCAATATGTTGAAGAACTTGCAGATAAAGGAAAATTAACTTATGATTTTGAAAAAATAAAAGATACAGAAACAAGGGAAAAATACGACCTTAAAACCGGAAAAGGCAAAGAGATGATATTTAAATTACGAAAAGAATTTTCAGATTTTGAATTAATTAATAGATTTGTAGATCAAGATTTTATGGATAAACATAAACTATATGTTATTGGTCAAAGAATAAATCAACAAAAAAGAAAAATGGAATATTACATTAAAAGCAGAAAAGCAGAAGATTATAAAAAAATGCTTATAAACATTTTACCTGACCCCCCACATATTACAGTTAATCTAAAAAAAACAAATGAAGAATCATTATATCTTAAACACCATTTTGAAGGTAAACCATTAATCACACAATTTATTCCAAACACTATGATTGGAATAGAACATATTTGGGGAAATGCAGTTTTATTAGATACAACAGAAGTAATTATGGGACAAAATGATCAAGGTCAATTCACAATGCAGAATCAAGTAAGATACAAAATGAAAGATAAAAAAATAAGAAAAAGACTAACAGAAGCACAAAAATGAAAAGTAAACAAAATCTAATTGCAAATTTAAGAAATGAAACAGTAGAGCATTCAATTTCATTAGATGAATTTTTGCAAAAAACTGAAAAAGAACCAAAAAAATTTTTAAGAAATATATTTCAATTAACCAGAGATATGGTTTATTATTTTATTCCTGAAGGAATTGAAGAATATCCCGGAGAACCTAAAAGTACAGCATATGACCTTTCAAATTTACTTGAAAAAAATACTCAAAGACCTTTTTTTGCAGATAAATTTTTTTCAAAAAAATTCATTAAATTAATTGAAGGGCTAAAAGATAACTCGGCAAGTAATTCAATTTATCTTTTTGAAGGACCAAAAGGAAGTGGTAAAAGTACATTTTTAACAAATTTTATTACAAAATTTGAAGAATATGCTTTAACAGAAGAAGGAATGACATATGAAACATTATGGAGATTAAATCTTAACGAATTAAATTCAACGGATAAAAATAAAACAGAAATAAATATTCCATGCCCGCATCATGATCACCCAATAATCCAAATACAAAAAAAACACAGAAAACAACTTTTAGAAGAATTAATTCAGGATGAAAAATTTAAAAAACAATTATTCGAAGATAAAGAATATAGATGGATATTTGAAAAAGATCCTTGTACAATTTGCACATCAGTTTATTCTCAGCTTACACAAAAAGATTTAGAACCGGAAAAAATTTTAAATATGATTCGGGCAAAAAGATTTAAATTTGATCGAAGAAAAGGGCAAGGAATAAGCGTATGGAACCCAAAAGACCCGATAAAAAATCAAATAGAAATGGATCAATATTTACAGGAACAATTAAATAAAATTTTTGGAAGCAGTGATGCAGTGCTATATAAATATCCTCAATTAGCAAGAACAAATAACGGGATTTATGCTTTAATGGACATTAAAGGAGAAAATCAGAAAAGGTTATTAGGTCTTCATAGTGTTGTCAGCGACTCTGTCGAACGAGCAGAAGAACTAGAAGAAAAAATATCTTCTCTTTTTATCGGATTAACAAATCCGGAAGATAAAGAAGCCTTTGAAAAAGATAAAGCATTCAGAGACAGAATTGTCGTTAAAAAAGTTCCATATGTATTAGTGCCTCAAACAGAAATTCAAATTTATAAAAGTGAATTTGGAGAACAAATTGAACAACAATTTTTACCTGGGGTATTAGAAAATTTTGCAAAGATTGTTGTTTCATCAAGATTAAAGATTAAATCTGAACCATTAAAAAAATGGATAAACAATCCGGAAAGATATGCAAATTATACAGATAAAGATATGCTGTTATTAAAAATGGAAATTTATGGAGGAAAAATTCCGGATTGGCTAAGTAAAGAAGATAAAAATAATTTTACAAGAGAAGTAAAAGAAAGAGTATTAGGGGAATCAGAATTAGAAGGTTTTGATGGAATCTCCGGAAGAACATCAATTAAAGAATTAAGAAATTTTATGTCAACTTACCAATCAAAAGATAAAAAATGTTTCACAATGGAAATGGTTCAGGAATTTTTTGAAAATATAATGAAACCAAGTTATACAGAGATAGAAGAAAAAGCAGATATATCCGCAGAAGTTTTAACAGCAGTTAAAAAAAGTTATGATTATAAAGTCCTGGAAGAAGTACAAGAATGTTTATATCGATATAATGATGAAGAGATAAGTAAAACAATTCAAAATTATTTATTTGCAATAAATTATTCACCAAAAGAACAAACAATTAAATGTATTTATACCGGGGATGAAATTGTAATTGGTGAACAGTTTTTCCAAGGAATTGAAAGAGTAATCGCTGAAGCAGGAGGGATGTTTTTACCGGAAAAACCAGAATTAAAAGAATTAGGATACAAAAAATTTAGGATCCAAATGCATAAAGATTTTGCAACACAAACATTACCGCAAGAAATGTTAGTAGAAGAAAAAAAAATAACAGAAACAGATCAATATAAAGATTTATTTGCAATTTATTCAGAAAATCTAAAAAAAAGTGCATTACTCCCATATTTGAAAAATGAAAATTTTAGAGATGCATTAAAAAAATATGGAAAAAAATGTTTTGAAATATATGATGAAAAAATAAAAAGGGATGTCGGATTTTTACTTGAAAATCTACAAAAAAAATTTAATTATCGGGAAGAAGATGCAAAAGAAATTTGTTTATATGTTTTAGATAAAAAGAGTTAATTTTTAGAAGATACCCCTTCAAAACTTCGAGGAGGCGAGTTTATTGAACAGCAACAAATATTTTAAATAAATAACGACTTTTCAATGAACGAGTAAAAAGGAACCAAAGGGTTCCTTTTATAAAAATATTTAAAAAACTCCTATTCTTAATTTAATAATGGAGAAAAAAGAGTTTGAGGTCACACCATGGGAAGTTTCTGGAAACATAGATTATAAAAAATTAATTAAAGATTTTGGAATTTCGCTAATCAAAAACTTACCTGAAATTTTCAATGAAAATGTTTTATTTAGAAGAAAAATTGTTTTTGCCCATAGAGATATTGAAAGAATTTTAAACGCGATTGAAGAAAAGAAAAAATTTGTTATGATGACTGGTTTAATGCCCTCCGGAAAGTTTCATCTCGGGCATATGCTTTTAGCACAACAAATGATATTTTATCAAAAACTTGGAGTTAAAATCTATATAACCGTTGCAGATTTAGAAGCCCATAATACCCGAAATAAAAGTTTAAAAGAATTAAGAGAAATCGCAATTGATCAATATTTGAAAAATTATATTGCCTTAGGTTTAAAACCTGAGAATTGCGAGTTTTATTTTCAAAGCCAAAGAAGCAATGACGCTAAAAAATCTAATGCGTATTATACACTTGCTTCAAATTTATCGCGTTATGCAACCTTTAGTGAATTTAAAGCAATTTACGGAGAAATCACCCCTGCAAAAATGAATGCTTCTTTGATTCAATCTGCAGATATGCTTCATGCACAATTGCCAGAATTTGAAGGAAAACCTTTGCCAATTTTAGTTCCAGTTGGTATTGACCAAGACCCACATATAAGAATCACAAGAGATATTAGTAAAAGATTCAAAGACTACAACTTTGTTCAATTAAGTTCAACATATCACACATTTTTGCCAAGTTTAAAGGGAAGCGGAAAAATGTCAAGTAGTGACGAAGCATCATTTATTGCAATGACTGATTCACCTAATGAAGTTAAGAAAAAAATTAACAAGTATGCATTTAGCGGAGGACGTGATACATTAGAAGAACACAGAAAACTCGGGGGAAATCCAGATATTGACGTTTCATTTCAGTATTTGAAATTTTTCTTTGAACCAAATGATGAAAAATTAATGAAGATTTATAATGATTATAAAAAAGGAATACTTCTTTCAGGAGAGTTAAAAAATATTTTAATTGAAAAAGTTAATAATTTTTTAAAAGACCATCAGGAAAAAAGAAATAAAATAACACAAAAAGATATTGATAAATTTATCCAGAAAATTTAATTATCACTTAAATTAACTCTCTTTTCTAAATCAAAACCTCGTTCCTTAAAATAATTTTTTGCTACCTCAAAATTCTTTAAAAAACTATAATTAAATCTTAAATCCTTAAAAGTTTTAGGAAAATCCAAAAGAGATTCATAATATAAAACATCATCCCATCTAAAAAAAATATTATTAAAAGGATTTTCACCAAAAGAAAAATTATCAAAAGAATCATCATCATCATCAATTAAATCATATTTTGATTGAGCAACAAAACAATTTAGAGGCTTATTAAACAGCCCAGCAATAGTTATTCTATGATGTCCGTCAAGAACCAAATATTGATTCTCTCTTGAAGGATGTTCTCTAACAGGAACAATCGGAAGATTCTTTTCTGTCTTATGAAAAAAAGAATAAAAAACATTAAATAATTTATAATCATCCAAATAATCTTGCGTAGGAAGTAAAGAATCTTCAAACAAAGAAATATATTTTGAATCCATTTGATTAATTTTTTTCTTGAATAGTTAAATTAAATCCCTCAGGAAATCTTTTAACTAAATTATTTAATATAAAATTATCTTTGACAACTAAAGAATCAGAACCATTTCTTTTTTCACCAACTAAAATACAACCCTGAGTATTTTCATTAGTTAAAACATCTTTTTTATTATACGATGAATAACCATGAAATAAAATAGATTTTCTATCTTTTACATCTTGAATACGAAAATGTCTTCCAAACTTCTGGGAAATTTCAGGTCGAACATTATAATATCCAAGAGGGATAGAACTTAAATCCTTTTTATTATTTTTCCAAATTTGTTCCAAAGTATATCCTAAAAATTCATCATTTCCTAAATCATATCTGCCATTATTATTTTGATCAACATAAAATATACCGTTAGTAGACTTATCCGTAAAAATTTCTCTATCTAAATTCACATTTTGTACTGGAGAAACAACAACCTTCGGTAAACTTAACATCCCTAAAGTCAACCCTGTAACGAATAAATTCTTTAACTTTTTCATAATATCACCCCTATATAGTAACTATTTAAATATTTCTAAATTTATAACCCCCAATATTTCTTAATATATTCCCTAGTTTGAGAGGGAAGTTTTTTAAAATCTTCTACAGCATCTGTTATTCCAAGTCTGGCAATCTTAACTGGTCCGGCATTATAACAAGCAAGCTTATTTTCTGGAGTATCTTTTAAATCATAACAAGGGATGTAAACTTTCCCAATCCTATCATGCAAATACCAACTGCCAATTTTTATATTAATAATAGGATTAAACAAATCAGAAGGAGTATAACTTTGAGTTTTTTTACCTTTAATTTCATTCCATTCATCAACAACAATAGGAGTTACACCCATTAAACCCGTTGCCTTTGTATCTAAACGATAAGCAGAGGGATTCCAACTTGATTCAAGAAAAATAATTTTTTCAGATAGATTATCAAGATAAGGACTTAGTTTTTTTCTTAAATGTTTATTCGATTTTGCAAAACTTAAATCCGGGATAATCAAATCTCCAGCTAGGATTAATCCAGTCAAACCAGAGAACTTCAAAAAATCTCTTCTACTTAATAAAAAATTTTGCATTTGTATTTTCAGAAATAAGCCTTTATAAAATTTACTAATTTTATTACTTTAAAATAATTACAATTTATATTTACCTAATGCATCAATTAATCTTTCTCTTGCGACTTTTCGCACTAATGGTTCATTCCAAAAAGGAAGTGTAAGCCTTTCCACGTTTACTTCACTCATTTCAGGAAATTTTAAATGCAAACACTCATGAACAAATGTTTCCCCCATATTATCAAATTTATAACCCAGATAAGCACAAAATTCTTTACGATTAACATATCCTGGAGCATCATAATAATCAATATAAGTATATCCATCTTTCACATACCTATGTTTTTGAATAACCTCTTCTCGAATAATTAAACCAATATTCTTAATTATTTCACACAACTTCTTAGCTTCTTCTTCAGGAATTTTCTTAGGAATTTTCATTTTAATTAAATCCTCTTAACAACAATATTATGAGCATCAGGCAAAATTAATTCTCTTTTCCAGATACATTTATCCATATTGTTAATATCAAAAACAGGAGTAAACTTTTTTATCCCTTGCCTGCCAACTTCATTAAAACGTTTATATCCCTCAAATTTTTGTTGTCTTAATTCAGGATTATTAATATAAAATGCAATTGGACGAGTATGCTGTGCGCCATGAATAGCAACGATATTCTCTGCTGGAAGTTGTGAAATTTTTTCAGCCAATCCTTTAGCAATAACAACATTTCTCCAATCATTAATACCATGAGCAATTTTAAAATAAAATTCTCCAATATTATTTAAATAATCAATATACCCTTCAAAAGGATGATCTTTTTTGTATCTTTCATATGAAACCTTACCGGTAAAACCCTCATGTATTTCTAAGGGTAATTTTCCATCTTTTTCAAAATGTTCACATAAAAATTTTTGAAAATTATTTGCCCGAACATTATTTGGATCAATAACATAAACTTCTTTATCATAATCATATGCAATTAAACCCAACTTTGCAAAAAAAGGAATATCTTCATAAAACTCTCCATCAATAGGTTGTTCTAAAACAACAATATCTGATTCATCAATCAATCCTTCATAAAAATATTTTCTTTTTAAAAAATCTGATTCACCACATTTTGAACCACTAAATTTACCATGATTAGAACCAACAAGGGTTAAATATTTTCCGTTAACCTTTAATTCAATGATTTTAGGTTCTACCATTAAAAACATAAGAGTCATTTATTTATAAGATTAATTATAGTAAAACTTCTATTTGAATTTTGTAATAATTTCATGACAATTCAAATATTACTTAAAAAACAAGAATCTTTAAAAATACAATTTGAGAAATACTTTTATGACAAAGATCATTACTTCGAAATATTCTCACGGATTACACATGGACCCAAATTTAACTTATCCATTAGCAACAGAAAATACATTAGCTCAATTTTTAGAATCAGGACAATTAATACCAAGTAAAATGCAATGTATAACTGGAGAAAATTTTTTACAAGCACTATTTAATATTAATCCAAAATCAACAGATGCACAAGAATTTTATTTTAATCAAATTAAACAAACAATATTTGATGCCTACATAAATGATCCAAAAAAGATTAATGAAATAGCCGATCAATATTTTCATAACATTTGCTACTCATCTAATTTTAAAGTTGTTGATCAAAATGATAAAAAATTAAATGATTCGATAGAAAGAGGGATAGGAATGATAAGCAAAAAACAAAAAGAATATTTTAGAAAAAATATAATCAAAGATTATGCCCAAAAAGGTTTTTTAGACATAACAAAATTAAAAAAAGGAATTATCAGCCATATTTTAGAATCAGAAATTGGAATAGAACCAAGTTTAATAGGAGCACTTACAAATAAATTAAATGAAGAGAATGCAAAAGTCAGGACAAGAATGATAGAAACAATGTTAAATAAATTAGGATATTGCCCAACTTGTGCAGATGCAACAATTAACTATTTTAATAAAAATTATATCAAAAGATCAATTTTATTATACTAATTATAGACACAATTTCAAAGATCCAAGAAGATATATCTATAATAAAAATTTAACAGCTTAAAGGCAAATTATTACTTTTGTAATAATTTGGGGAATGTGGGAGATAAAAATTCAAGTAAAGAAATTCGGGGGAATTGTTAAAATTTTTCATACGCTTTTTAATAAAAAAATTATCAATTAATTTTAAAAACCTCTTAAGCTTAAGCACCATATGAAGATTTTATCATTGCATACAGATTATATTAAATGGCAAGCCCAAAAAAAAGCATTAAAATCAATTGAAGATTTATCCGAAGAAGAATTAAAAGAACACGAAGTAAAAGAAGCACTGGTAATATTAACAGCAATAGAAAAAAATGATACAAACATTCCTGAAGCAATTGAAAAATATACTCAAGAGATAAAAAAAATTGCAGAACAAATCGGAGCAAAAAACATAGTCCTTTATCCATATGCACATTTATCAAACAATTTAGGAAAACCAACAAATGCAATAAAAATATTAGAAGAATCACAAAAAAGATTGCAAAAAGAAAAATACAATGTATCACATTCTCCTTTTGGATATTACAAAACATTTGAATTAAAAGTTAAAGGTCACCCATTAAGTGAACTCTCAAGAGAAATAGTAATTAAAGGTCACGAAGAAGAAGACATCACAGAAGAAGAACGAAAAAGACTCTTAAAAGAAATTTCAAAATCAAAACTAGACACATCAAAATTAAAGGATAATGATCATAGGATAATTGGAAGAAAACTAGACCTTTGGAGCTTTAATGAAACAGCACCAGGAATGGTTTTCTGGCATCATAAAGGATTGCATCTAAAAAATAAATTAATAGAACTCTGGAGAGAAATTCATAGAAAAGATTACACAGAAATTTCAACACCACAAATACTTGACAGAAAACTTTGGGAAATTTCAGGACACTGGACAAAATATTCTGAAAATAATTTTAAAACAATTTATGAAAATAGAGACTTTTTAGTTAAACCAATGAATTGCCCGGGAGGAATGCTAGTTTACAAAACTTCCCCAAAATCATACAAAGACTTACCAATGCGGGTAGGAGAATTAGGAATAGTTCATAGGGTAGAACTTTCAGGAACACTATCAGGATTATTTAGAGTAATCCAATTTACACAAGATGATGCACACATTTTTTGTACAGAAAAACAATTAGAAAATGAAGTTGAAAAAATAATAGAATTAATCAATAAAATATTCAATACATTTAATTTAAAATTTGACCATATAGAACTTTCAACAAGACCGGAAAAAAGAATAGGTGACGAAAAATTATGGGACAAAGCAGAAGAAGCATTAGAAAATATTCTAAAAAAGAAAAAAATAAAATATCAAATTAATGCAGGAGATGGAGCATTTTATGGACCAAAAATCGATTTCCATTTAAAAGATTCATTAAACAGAACATGGCAATGCTCAACAATTCAGCTTGACATGGCATTACCGCAAAGATTTGAGCTGGAATACACCGACGAAAAAGGAGAAATCAAAAGACCAATAATGCTTCATAGAGTAATTTACGGAGCAATTGAAAGATTCTTAGGAATACTAACTGAACACTTAAATGGAAAATTCCCATTATGGCTTTCACCAAATCAAATAAAAATTATGACAATGAATGATGAAGTTAAAGAATATGCCAAAGAAATATATAACAAATTATTTGACCAAGGATTCATGGTAGAACTTGATGACAGAAATGAATCAATTGGAAAAAAAGTACGAGAAGCACAAATTCAAAGATTCAATTATTTAGTAACAATAGGAGAAAAAGAACAGGAAAAGAATGTTATAGCAATCAAAAAAAGAGACGATGAAAAAATAATTCAATTAACTTTAGAAGATTTTATTTCTCAAATAAAAAAAGAAATAGAGAAAAAGGGATAATTTTATAAATAAATTTTCCCAATTTAAATTATGACAAACGAGGATTCTTGCATTAAGATAAAAGGAAAATGGATTATTTTATTAGATGAACATATAATTTGTTCTGGAGATGATATTGAATCAATGATTAAAGAAGCTGAACAAAAATATCCACGTTCAAAGTTAATTCTAGCAAAAGTCCCAAAAGAAGGAACCCTTATTTATTAAAATATTAAAGAGGAATTTTAATGGTTACAACATTTAAATATAAACAAATCAATAATACTTGTGGTTTAAAGCATAAACCAACAATTGATTTAATACTTCAAGGAAGGTCTAAATTTTCAATTAAAACTGCAATGCTACTTGATTCTGGAGCGGATGTTTCAGTGATTCCTTTAGATTTGGCAAAATTATTGGATATTGATTTATCTATGAAAGAATCTGTTACTAATGGAATTGGGGGAGAAGTTAAATCAAAGCGAACTTCTATGAAAGTTAGTATTTATTTAAAAGAAGACCATAGATTATACACTTATACAATCCCTGTAGAAGTTATTTTAGATGACGATCCACCACCAATCTTAGGAAGAGATGGATTTTTTGATAAGTTTCAAATAACAATTATTGAAGCTGAGGAAAAAATTAAACTAAAAAAATATTCTAAAAAGTTTAAACATTAATTGATTTCAAAAATAATTATCTCTCTCATTATTCAATTAACTAATACTAATAATAGGATTAACCCGAAATTTTAATCTCTATTTCACCAAACCGAAATATTTATAAACTGTTGTAATTGTAGAATGACATAATGAAAAACAAAATCTTAAATTTTGTAAGTGCAAGCATCTTAGTATTAATTCTATGTATCAGTTTTACATCTGCATCAATTGAATTTACAGATGTAACAGGTGCAACACAATCTATTGTATCAGGAAACACTGCAACAATTACATTCAAATTAAATGAAACTAATGAAGGAGATTTAGAAAATATTTTATTTAATACACCATTATCATTAGGTACATTAACATCAAATAATATTAATGGAACGATTACTTCATTAAATCAAACAAATAAAAGTTCACTAATAACATTAACAATCAATGTTCCGGAAGGAACAACAGCACAAAATTATACTGGCACTTTAACAGTAACAGCAAAACATGTTGCTAATAGTACTGTAATAACCAAAAACTTACCAATCACATTAACAGTAACAAACCCTATACAACCTGAAGAAATTACAAGTTGTATTGCAAAAACAAACTTAGGGAGTAATCTAAAAATTAAAATTGACGATATAAAAGTAAACGGATTTGGAGAAGACACTGAATGGTTGCCAATGGACGAAATTGAAGTAGAAGTTCAAATTGAAAACAACGGAAATGATGATATCAGAGACATTAAATTATCATGGGGATTATATAATAAAGCAACAGATGAATGGTACATTGACGGAGATGAAAGCAAATTTAAACTTAAAGACGGAGATGAAGAAACAGTAATAGTAACAATCAAATTAAATGATAATATTGACGAATTAGAAGAAGGAGAATATGTGTTATACCTTTGGGCTAATGCAGAAGACGCAGAATTCGATAATGAAGACACATGCACTTACACAACTCAAGAAGATATTGAAATCGTAATTGAAGAAAATTTTGTAATCCTTTACAATATTCAAGCACCAAAAACAATGTTATGTGACGAAAAAATCACAATTATAGCAGAAGTATGGAACATTGGTGATGAAGACCAAGATGATGTATCAGTATATTTCTACAATAAAGAATTAGGGATTGCACAAGAAGTAATTGTTGGAAGTATTGACGCATTTGATTCAGAAAAAATTGAAGTAACATTAGAAACAACTAAAGAAATGGAACAAAAAACTTATCAAATTACAATGTTAGTTTATGATGAAGACCAAGATATTTACCAAAATAATTTTGGAGATGATGAAGCAGAATTCAGCACAAACATTGAAGTAACTGGAGTTTGTAAAGCAGACGCAAAAGTAACAGTTTCAGCTAACTTAATTTCAGGAGGACAAGCAGGAGAAGAATTAATAATTAAAGCAATAATTGCAAACACTGGTGAAGAATCTACAGCATATACACTAAATACAGCAGGATATACTGCATGGGCATCAAGTGTAAGTATAGATCAAAATACATTTACATTAAATAAAGGCGAAATTAAAGAAGTATTAATAACATTCGATGTAAATAAAGAAGCATTTGGAGATCAAATGTTTAATCTTGAAATTTTATCAAATAACCAATTAATTTCACAACAACCAGTATCAGTTTTGATTAAAGAAGCTGATAAAGGATTTGTTGATCAAATAAAATCAATTACTGGCAAAATAAACTGGGTATTATGGGCAATTATCTTACTTAATATAATCCTGGTTATTGTTATTGTAATTGTAGCAATAAGAATTGCAAAAAATTAATTTTTTATTTAAAATTCAAAGCTAATAGGTTAAACTTAATTCTTATAAACCCTAAAAACATATTATAATTATGAAAGGAGGTTTGATAATTAATGGCATTTGAAATAGTAGGAAAAGTTATTGCTGATAATACACAAGTTATAATTGATAACCCCCTAACAGATATAATGATTGGCGGGATAATCGGAGGATTAATAGCTTTAGGAATCATCACAATAATCTTTTTATTAATAAGCCTATATGTATACCACTCATGGTCATGGATGGTTATTGCCCGAAAATTAAAACATAAACATCCTTGGTTATCATGGATACCTTTTGCAAGCACAGCATTAAGATTGCAACTAGGAGGTTTTCATTGGGCATGGGTTTTCTTATATCTATTACCAATTGTTGGCTGGATTGCTCTTTTTGTATTATTAATAATCTCTTATTGGAGAGTATTTGAAAAAAGAAAATATCCAGGATGGTTTAGTCTATCGATGATTATACCAAAAATTGGATTAGTATTATATTTGACAGCAATAGGATTTGTAGCTTTCAAAGATAGAAAGAAAAGGCTAAAACTTTAATTTTATTTTTTAATTTAACGCCGTGAAATTTTTTTATACGGCGTTATTTTTTTATTATTCAAAAAATTTCGTTTTTAACAGAAATCTTTTATAAAGATTTATAAATAGAATTATTATATGAAAAATATAATTAAAAACCAAAATGTCACACATTAGAAGCATCCCACCTATCACTTCAACAGGAAGAAGAAAAAACAATTTACTTGGAAAATTACTTGATAATAATCTAACACATATATCACTCGGAAGAAAAAGTTCAGAAAGAAGACAAGGATTTGGAGTCGGAAAAATAAAAAAAGATGATGAAGATCCATGGGATATTTCTCAACATCAATATCAAAAACCTAAACCCAAAAAAACTACTGTATCAAAAATTCAATATGAACCAAAAATAGAATGTATAACAGATATTTATGATTCTGACAACAAAGAAGATTTTAATTTAATTCTTCAATTTAAAGGGATCAAATTTTTAAACCAAAGTTTTACCCAAGGAGGAAGAGATGAAAAAAATTCACGTATTTTTTACACACCTATAAGTTATAAAGGGAACACAGCATATTTAGTCCTATCAACAAAAGGCGATATTTTTGAATCAGAAGTAGTGCCTCAAAAAAAAGGAATTGACCAATTATTTAGTAATGAATTTTATTTTCCGGATTTAATAAAAACCTATGATCCACTAAGCATGAAAGTTCAACAAAACAATGGACTTACAATAATCAGTTATAACCGAAAGAAAGAGTAAAAAAATTTAGTTATTCTATTTAGAATGTTTAAATCTTAAAATAAATCTAGAATAAAATTTTTCTTCAAAAAGTTCTAACACAATTAAAGTCAAAATTAATGTAACAATAAAAGTTAATAATGTCAAACCGATAATATACATAATTATATTTAATTAACTATAATATATAAAATCTTTCATATTAATTTCTTACAGATTCACCTGTAACAGATTCTTTCTCTTTCCAAGGTTCATTATTCTCTTCATCTATTTTATCCTCCGATAAATCTCCTTCATTACCCCTTTTTTCATCATCAGAACCCATGCTAATCATCATCTTAAAAAATGAAGTAAACAATTTCTCTGCATCTTTTTTAGCACTCTCCGGATAATATTCAGCAGAATTAATTATTTTTCTAATCTTAAAAAACATTTTAACACCATTAGTTACTTCTTTTATAACCCCAACATTTCTGGGTTTTTCATCCCATGGAGGAGACTGAATTTCTACACCACGCATTTCTTTTTCGCTAGTCTCGATCATCTCATAAACCAAATCAAAATTAATTTTTACCCTCACATCTTCTTCACTTGCTTCTTCAGGAAGCATTGGTTTCATTTTAATAATATCATCTTTATTAATTTGTGCATAAATATTAAAAACTAATTCACCAGTTTCGGGGTCCACAAAATTAACATTAGCACCTAAATTACCTCCATATTTATCAGAAATTTTAATTAAATCATTCATAAATTTTTCATTTTGCTTAATCATTTCTCTTTCTTCTGCAGTCGGTCCTTCTTCATTATTCCTCTCAGCTTTTTCTTCAGAAGAACCAGGGAATTGTTGCTCCTTCATCGCCTTTTGCATTTCAGCTTTAATAAATTCCTTAGGAGGGAAAATCCATAACTTCATATAAGGAGAGATAATTCTAACCTTACCCTCAGAACCATAAATTTCTGTTTCCTTAATTTCTTCCCAATACTCAAAATGACCATACTCAGTATCATAACTTAAATTAATTAAATTATAATCCATAAATTCATCAATATCCTTGTAACCCAAACAACTCATCCTCTCAACAATCTGTCTTTGTAAATCAACATTTCTCCAATATATTTCATAAATCCCAGACATATGACTTTCCCAATCATCAGCAGAACCAGTCAAATACTTTTCAAAAAACCAAATTGCAAAATCTTGATTAAGACCTTTTTCAATCTCCTTTCTTTGCTTTAACAAATTCTCTAATTCCCATTTACACCAATCAGCATTACCTCCAGAATAATACTTTTGTTTTAAGTTTTGTATATTTTCAAAAGGTTCTCCCCATCCCCCAAAATAAATAAATCCTTCAGTCTTTTGTAAAGATTTACGGCACTGCCCCCCAGCAGTAAATACCCCAAGTTCCTGTTTTCTATAATGATCATTCTCAAAATAATCAACAAACTCTTTAGTCCCTTTCCAAATGCAACTTCCTAAACAATCCTCAACACATCTTGAAATATCATACATCTCACCCTCTAATTTTTCTTCACAAATATTTTTACATTCACCAGGACAAGTTTTTTCTCTTTCCATTCTTAGTTTTTCTTCCTCTCTAAACTTTTCATCAAACTCATTATTAAACTCCCGTTTATCATCTCTAAACTCCCCACATTGAACATCATAACCAACATGACAACCATCATCATACTTTTTTTCAACCCGACAATTATCATTAACTTCTGGAGGTTCTCCAGCATCAGGACAAACTTTATTATTCTCTTCAGAAATTTCACCATCACCTTCATTATTAATTCCTTCAACAATTTTTTCCTCATTAGAAGTTTCTTGAGAACTTGACTCACTACTTGGTTCACTTTCAACAGATTCTTCAACAATCACACCTTCACCGCCCCCTTCATCAACAGCATTTCCTGTAATAGCACCACTTAAAGAATTAAAAAAACCTAAAATCAAATTAACAATACCAGTCACCTCTTTATTAACTTTTTCATTAATTCCATCAGCTTCATTAACTACTTCATCAATCACTTCAACTTCATTATCATTTATTTCTTCATCAACACCTTCATTATTCTCTATAACAATCTCAACAGATTCTTCTTCAAAAATTTCCGGCAAAGTAACACATTCACCATTACTGCAAACATCATTTTCACCACCACAATCACTCTTAGTAACACATTCATCATTTACAACTTCCTTACAAACCCATTCACAACTGCAATCAGGATATAAACCAGAATATTTCCAATTACCAGAACAATCAATTGAAGAATCTAACACAAAATCATTCTCACAATAATCTTTGCAATTATTTTCTTTAGATTCAGAACACTCAACATTCAAACTAACCCACAATCCTTCAGAACAAATACTTGTAACCAACTCCTGACCATTAAAACATTTTTCAATACTTTTTTCACCATCATTACAAACATTTTCTTTACATTCAGTTAATTCAGTAATTTCACATCGACCAATTCCTTCATCATTTTTTATGCAATTACTCGCACCACATAAAGGTTGTACACAATCATCATTAGAATTGCATGTTTCTTTTTCATCAATGCAAATTGCAGGAAGTAAACAACCATTACTATCTTCACCACTAACAACCAATTTTCCCTGACAAGAAATTGCATCATAAACAGGACAACTTAAGCAATCTTCACTGCATAACTCAAATTCCCCATTTTCACAAATATTATTTCCACAGATAGCTTCTTTCTTTTCAAACTCTTCTTCTTTTAACTGACAAATATTAGAGATACAATAAAGATTTCTTTCAATAGATTTAGATTCATTACCCTCAATAATCTCTTCATTCATGGTACCACAAACTTTTCCGGAACATTGTTTATCAGCACAATCTAAAAAACCATCATTATTATCATCTTCTAAATTATCACAAATTTCTTCGCCTCTTTCGACAAATAATTCAATTAACCTTTTTTCAAAACTTACTTCTTCAAAATAAAATTCTTTTTTCTCATAATCTTTAAACAAATTCAAATAAAATTCTTTTCTAACTTCATAATTATTCTTTCTTAATTCAACTTCATATTCTTTCTGTTCCTTTTCAAAATTTCTCCAATCCTCTCGACTTACATCAGGGCTATTCTCTAAAGCTTTTCTTTTAATTTCAAATAAACTATTAACATCTTCCCAAACATTATTTGATTTATCATTCCAGGCATTATTCAAAGCCTGTAATTCATTATTAAACTTCATAGCTTTATCGTAATTTTTATTTTGCAGTTCAATCTTAATCTGTTCAATTAAAGTCAAAGCCTGACCAGAAAAATCCTCTAATTCAAGATTATTATATTTCTTAAAATCAAAATCTTTTACTTCATTATTAAATTCTTTAAACTTTCCACGACTATCAACCCACATATTTAAATTAATCCAATTCCACTCACAATCATCACATATCTCTAAACGAATATTCGCATCAGCCTCTTCATTTTCAAAGAAATTAATCTCTTGAACCAATATTTTTTGTTTAGCACGCTCATTTTCTGAACCAAAGATTAATTTTAATAAATCTTCACAATTCTCCTGGCTATTTCTAAAATAATTTTCAAAACTTTTCTCTGCATCAACAGACTTTTTTGCTAAAATCTCAGCATTATCTTTAGAAGAATCATCATAAAAATTTTGAGCTAAAATTGTTATCTCGTCAATTTTATCCTCAACGTTAATCTGTTCGCTTGACTTTTGAAATTCAACTTGAAAATTTAAATGATAAACTAATAATTTACTGCCATCTTTTTTATACATAGATGGAAAAGCATTCAACTTAATCCTTATTTTTTTACCATCAAAAATAATTTTCTCCCAAAATGCAATCTCACTATCTAACTTAATCTCATGCTTTTCTTTTTCAGACCAAACCCATTTCGTATAACCAGTTGGTTCTCCCAAAGCATTCCTTATTTGTTCCTCTTTTAAAACACCCCCTTCATCACGACTAACAACACCCAAAACTTCATTCAAACTTTCTCTTACTGAACTAGTATAGACCATTAGTTGAATATAATCAATATTACCCATTTCATATTCTTCAGCATAATAAGTAACCTTGCTTAATTCATCATCTACAGAACCGGCAACGACAAATGGAAATAATAAAATTAATACTAAAATCATCACACACTTTTTCATAAATAAAATTAAGAACTTAGTGTTTAAAAAAGTTTACACAAATAAAAATAAGACTAAAAATTAGAAAATAAAAAAAAATAAAAATAAAAAATAGTTATCTACCTAATTATTCTAAAGTAACTGCTTGCATTGGATCTAATTGAGTTCCTTTAATCAATCGAAGAGTTTCAATTCTTGTTGAACCAAGACCAACGAATGCTTCTGCTTTTGCTGAGCCTAAACCACTACCACCTAAAGCAACACTTGATTCTGCACGAACTTGTACTTCAATCTTCCATGTTCCTGAAGGAGCATCAGCTAAAACATAATTAAAAGCATTTGCATCTAAAGTTTCCAAAAGTAATCGTAATTCTTCTGGATCTTCACAAGTAACAACACCTGTGTACAAATCTGCCTTACAATTAAGTCCAGCAAAACTAGCTTCAAGCTTTTGAGATCTAGAACAATAAGTTACTCCTTTAGGTCCTCCATCCGGAGAGGTACCTTCTTCTGACGGATCAAAATAATATACATTTTCAGTATCTAAATTAGTAGCTTTTACACGTACACTAATTTTTCCATTTGCAGCAGAAGAATCTGATACTCCACCCTTGCTTTTAACAGTTGTATCAGTTACAAGACCACACTGAAGAGAAACATCAGCAGACAAATCTTTTTGATTTGGAGTTTTGATAAAAGTTTGCATAACTGTCACATATCCAGTATCATCCATAGCAACACCATCAGTACTTGCTAAAGCACCTAAATCAATAAGATCACCTAAAGCAACTGCCGATTTAGAACTTGGTATATTTGTATCAACTGCTTTTCCAGTAAATGCTTGAGAAGCAATAAACATTGCCCCAACAACCACTATTGCAACAATCAACACAATAGCTGAAATCTGTTTGTTTTCCATTTTAGTTTATTCTTTACACCCCCTTTCAATTATAAAATTTAATCAAGGATAATATATAAAGTTAATTGTATAAAAAAGATTATAAATATTATATTCATTTTTCTCAATAAAAACTAAAGATTATACGAATATATTCGCAATAATATTAATATTATTTTTTATTATTAATTAATTAAAGGAGGTGATAAAAATGATGCACAAAAACGCAATGGATTGGATAGCAATTGTTCTGGTAATCATAGGAGGCATTAACTGGGGACTTGTAGGACTTTTCGAATGGGACTTAGTAATGTTTATCTTTGGTGACATGACAATTCTTTCAAGAGTAATCTATTCATTAGTAGGATTATCTGCGTTATGGATGATTTACTACGTTTCAAAAGAATAACCTTTTTTTAATATACACACCTCTAATCAATTTTTTAAATTTTTTTTAAAATTTTAATATTCAAAAATAAAAATTAAAGCTAACGTCGTTTGATGAGAACGACCTTAGGTTTACAACATTAGTAAAAGAAATTCAAGAAAACTATCTATAATTATTAAATATTGCACCAATTGCAATTATAATCAAGATTACAGGAAGAATTGGAAGACTTAAATTAATCCAATTCATTTCATTACCAAACCATACTAAAGAAAAAATAAGGACAATAACCCAAAATGTTGGAAATTTATGTTTCATAATAAAATTACAGAATCAAAGATTTAAAAATTTATTTAAAAATAAATAAATATTAGTTTTATTAAAAGAGACTCTTATAATCTTGGGGAAGATATCTTACACCTTTTATCCTTATATTTTTTATAAGACTATCCACATTCTTTTCTTTTATTACTGCATTACTTACCATTAAAAAATCTCTTAAATCAATAACTTTTTTAACAGTTTCTGGAATATTCCTTAAACTCTCTTCAGCACTATCAAGTTCAGTTGACAATTCAAGGGTTGATAATTGATAACGCATTGATTCTCTAAGATTAGCATAATGCCTTGCAATTTCTAAAACTTCTGCGGGGGTGTATAATTCCTTTTCTTTCATAATTTTTCCAATATTAGAACAATCAATAAGTAGTAGAAGAAATCATTTTGAACCCTTAAAATAAAAAACTACAAAAGAGGCTTTTAGTAATTCTATGCTGAAATTGTCGGAAAACCTTCAATCTTACACAAGAATTCTATCA